>ERZ779809.139-NODE-139-length-23865-cov-1.91651_pt1 | contig 23865 bp, 10 predicted proteins | sample MGYA00511096_ERZ779809 | MGnify/ENA primary metagenome ERZ779809 (study PRJEB29588, sample SAMEA2157192) | human gut metagenome | biome: human gut; feature: human-associated habitat; material: faeces | place: Denmark | collected 2008/2010 ...
CGTTATATCTTTTTGAAATTGTAAAAAATTGGGGGCAAGCTCCATTGATCTTGGAAGAACCGACCTCACCTTCTACAACTTCGCAATTGGATAGTGGATCTGATTTTTACAGACAAATTCTGGCAGATTTGCAGGACGTTATGGATTCTTCTCTTCCCATGAAGCAGACTTCGGCGAATTATGGACGTGTATCAAAAGCGGCTGCTAAACATCTTCGTTCTCTTGTTTATTTGACTCGAGGATATCAGAGTTATGCAGAAGCTGATGATTTTAAAAAGGCTTACGATGATGCTGTAGATGTAATTAAGAATTCCGGACATACATTATTGGATGATTATGCAATGGTTCATCGTCAGGCAAATGAAGAGAATGATGAAATTATTTTCAGTCTTAACTTTTCTGCCGGAGCAGGATGGAATAATAATATTCAGACAGAATTCTATTTGTTTGTTTATCGTGAAGGTTGGACTGATTTGGGCTTTTCTTCAATTTATTGTAATGATTATGCTTCTGTTATGCCAACCAAATATAGTTATTTATTATTTGATTGGAAGAAAGATAGACGTACGGAAGTTACTTTTATGAGTCCATTGAATGGTGACCCGGCTACTTCTATAGACGGACGTGCTTATGGTAGAAATTGGTTTGAGAGTACAAATGGGGTAAATGTGGCAAAGGGTGATACCGTAATTTATTTCCCTGTTCCCGGAGAGAGTGGTTATAAACAATATACAGATGCTGAAAAAGCGGCTGCTAATAATCGTGGACGTTTTTTCTATAATTATCCTGAGGGTTCTTATGCTGATGCTGGAAATGATGATTATTATAAAACCGGTTATCAAAGCTTTAATGCAAAATCACGTGTTTGGCTTCCTGTTTGGAAATTTAAAGATTGTAATACCCGTTATAACAGTTCGGGAACAGTAGAAAATGGAACTCGTGATATTTATTTGTTCCGATTGGCCGAAACTTACTTAATTGCTGCTGAGGCTGCTGTTAAAATGGGAGATAACTCTAATGCTTTATACTATATAAATCAGATACGTAAACGTGCCATGAATAATGCTCCGGAAGGTGGACTGCAAGAATATGTTGGTACTGTTACATTAGACAATGTATTGGATGAAAGAGCATTGGAACTTTATGGAGAAGCACCACGGTGGAATGACCTGCAGCGTACAGGAAAATTGGCAGAAAGAGTTTTGAAATACAATTGGGATGTCACTAATATTACAGGTGGATTGATTCAGACCCAATTAAGTGAAGCTACCTTTAAAAGTAAATATGGTCTTCGTCCTATTCCTGTTACATGGTTGAATACTTTATCCAACGGTCAGGAATTAGGAAATAATCCGGGTTGGGAGTAATTGAATTATCTTAATATTATAATAAGTTTATAGCGTATTCTTCCTTTTTTGTTGATCTATAGTAAAGACGGTTTTTTAATCTGTCAATGACATAAAAAATAGAGAGTACGCTATAAATGTATAACTTTGCAAGGTATAAATAGTTAGTATGATGAAAAGATTATATATAGGTGTATTATGGATGGTATTTTCTTTATCCATCCTTCAGGCAAAAGAGATAAAGATGTCCTCGCCGGATGAAAAGTATCAGTTTACTTTAAGTGATGAGGGTGGGAACTTGCATTATTCTTTGAATTGGAATGCTAAAGAAACGATAAAACCATCTTTATTGGGTATTAAGGCTAATACTATATGGCGTGATCATTTGTCATTAGGTGACATGACAACTGCCGAACAGGATACTGTCTGGCATCCTGTATATGGAGAACGTAGCACCATAAAAGATCAGTATAAAGCTTGGTCGGTAGTCATTAACCGTCAGAATTCTCGTGACAAGTTGGTTTTGGATATACGGGCGTATAATGAAGGGATTGCATTCCGTTATCGGTTTCCCGGCGGACAATATTTGAAGATCACAGATGAATTTACTGAATATACTTTACCGGAAGGAACAAAAGCTTACTTTACATCCAGGGCTCAGACTCCTTATGAATTTCTCCCATTGGAAGGATGGCCCGGTGAATCAGACCGTCCGTTGCTTTTGACATTACCTGAAGGTCCTTACGTATGTCTGGCTGAAGCGCAAGTGGTAGACTATGTGCGTACAAAATTCAAGTTATCGACAGAAAAAAAGAATACGATTCAATCTGCTATGTATGGTCCCGTAGAAGATATTGCTCCTTATCATACTCCTTGGAGGGTGATTATGTGTGCTGATAAACCGGGACAAATATTGGAACATAATGATTTGATTCTGAATTTGAACCCTTCTTGTAAAATAAAGGATACTTCATGGATAAAACCCGGAAAAGTGGTGCGTGAAGTGACATTGACTACAGAAGGAGGAAAAGCTTTGGTCGATTTTGCCGTGAAACGCAATCTGCAATATATTCATTTTGATGCGGGATGGTATGGATTTGAATATGACAAGGTTTCTGATGCTACTACAGTGACATTAGACCCTCGTAGAAATCCGGATATAAATGCTTTGAACCTGAAAGAGGTGGTAGCTTACGCTAAAGAACGGGGTATAGGAGTTATCCTGTATGTTAATCAACGTGCATTACAACAGCAATTGGATGAGATTCTTCCGTTGTATAAGTCTTGGGGGATAGCGGGTATTGAATTCGGTTTTGTACAGGTCGGTTCACAAGTGTGGACCAAATGGATGCATGAAGCGATCAAGAAATGTGCTGATTATGGCTTGATGGTTGATGTACATGATGAGTACCGTCCTACAGGGTTCAGTCGTACATATCCTAATCTGATGACTCAGGAAGGTATCCGAGGTAATGAGGAATTTCCTGATGCAACACATAATGCTACTCTTCCCTTTACCCGGTTTATAGCTGGAGCGGCGGATTATACCATTTGTTACTATCGTCAGGATTTCGGTCGCTTGAATGCAGACAAGGATAGTTATGGTGTTCCTCGTTCTAAATCTATCCAGACCACTCCTGCGCATCAATTGGCTTTGGCGGCAGTTTATTATAGTCCGTTGCAATATATGTATTGGTATGATAAACCATCAGATTCTCAAGACGAACCCGAGTTGAAATTCTTTGATGATGTATATACTACATGGGATGATACAAAAGTGTTGCAAGGGGAGGTCGGTGAATTTATTACTATAGCCCGTCGTAAAGGAGAGGAATGGTTTATCGGTTCGATAACAAATAATGAGAAGCGTGTTTTATCTGTAAGCTTGGATTTCTTGCCCGAAGGAAAGAACTACATAGCGGAAATTTATACGGATGGGGATAAATCAGTGAAAACACGTACTAAAGTCAGAGTTTCTACTTATCGTGTGAGCAACAAGACGAAATTAAACTTTTGTTTGAAAGCATCCGGGGGGGGGGCAGTTCGTTTAGTTCCTGACGATGGAAATATAAAATCTGTCAAAAACTATAAGCAGCAGCGGTTATGAGAAAGTTTAAAATATCAGTCCTGTTGAAATTGGGTTTCTATTGTCTGTTTTTGAGTATAGGACTTGAGATGCAGGCCCGAAAATTTGTGCATCCGGGAATATTACATACAACAAAAAGTATTGAGCGGATGCGTGCTCAAATCGCTGATAAGGAATATCCTGCCTATGGTTCTTTTGAATTATTGAAAAGTCATCATTGTTCTCAGGCGGATTATCAGCCTTTCGGACCTTTTGAAATCATTTCAAGAGATGGTGAGTTTCGTCATACAAAATCAAAAATGGAGCAAGACTTTAGTGCAGTCTATCAGAATGCATTGATGTGGGTTTTGACTGGTGAAAAGACTCATGCCGAGAAATCTTTGGAATTATTGTTAGGCTATGCCGGAACACTTAAAAGAATTCCGGAAACGAATGATGCCCCTTTGTTGGTGGGGTTGGAAGGATTAAAGATTATTTATGCTACTGAAATACTGCGTCATACTTATAAAAAGATGACAGTTGTTCAGTTTAATGAGATCAGTAGAATGATAAGGGAAGTGTTCTTGCCTGTAATGGAAAATTTTTACCATCGTAAGCCTTATACAAATGGGAATTGGGGACCTATTGTGACTAAAGCTTATATGGCAGCTGCTATTTTATGGGATAATGAGGAAATGTATAATAAGGCGGGTGATTTTTATCTTCATGCCAATGATAACGGAACAATAGCTCATTATATCAGTGGGGATACCGGTCAGATACAGGAGAGTGGTCGTGATCAGGGGCATAGCATGTTGGGTATAGGTGCCCTGGCAACTGTTTGTGAAATAGCTTGGCAACAAGGTGATGATTTATATTCGGCTCTTGATAACCGGCTTATGAAAGGGTTTGAGTATGTCGCAAAATATAATTTGGGGTATAATGTTCCTTTTGCTGTGTGGAAGGATGTCACAGGAAAATATAGCAACTGGACTGAGATATCTAATAAAGGAAGGGGTAGATATATGCCGATTTTTGAAATGACCTACAATCATTTTGTTATACGGAAAGGGATGCAGATGCCTTATACGGAACAGGTTCTTCGGCAGATTCGTCCTGAAGGATACGATCGTGATCAGCCTGCTTTTGGTTCTTTGTTGTTCAATGAAGCGGGGACTAAAAAGAATTATGTTGACTTGGTAAATCCTTTTGTTGACAGTCACCGTTCCCGATGGTTTTTTTTCAGTTCGGCATGTCGTCCGTTTGGTATGGTCAGCCTTAGCCCTGATACGGATACCGAGCACTCTTGGGGATCAGGATATCTGTATGACTCAAAACAAATACGCTGTTTTAGTCATGTTCATAATTGGCAGATGTCCGGTGTGGTGATGCCTACCGTTGGCGAGTTTAAAGGGCATTTGGGTATGAATGCTTATCAATCGGCTTTTACTCATGATGGAGAGATAGCTAAACCGGGATATCATAAAGTGAAACTGACAGATTATGACATAACAGCAGAGTTGACTTCTACTATGCGCGTAGGCTTTCATTGTTATACTTTTCCGAAAAGTGATGCCAGTTATATTTTATTTGATACGGGAGCGTTTTTGGCACATGGACCTACAGCTTATTCGGAGGTTTGGAAAGTAAGTGATAAGGAAATAGCCGGATGGGAGATGATGGAACGTACAGGACGTCGTCCTAAAGATACTCCTGTTTATTTTTATGCACAATTGAGCAAGCCAATGGATAAGGTTGTATCTTGGCGCGAAGGCCGGATAGAATCTAATAGCAATCCGGAAAGAATATCAGGTAAGAATGCGGGTATGGCAGTCCGATTTAAAACAGAAAAAGACGAAAAGGTGATGCTGAAAGTGGCGATTTCATATGTCAGTGTAGAACAGGCACGTAAGAATATGTTAACGGAACTGTCAGGCTGGGATTTTGAGCAAGTAAAGCAGTCTTCTTTTTCCGAATGGAATGATTGGCTTGGAAGGATAGAAGTGGAAGGCGGTAGCAGAGAACAGCAAATAAAACTCTATACGGATTTGTGGCATGCCTTATTGGGACGCCATGTAGTCAGTGATGCCGATGGACATTATATGGATATGACTTCCGACTTTCCGCGCATACGGCAAATTCCTTTGGGAGAAGATGGAAAACCTTTGTATAATCATCATAACTTTGATGCATGGTGGGGAAGTCATTGGTCACTGAACATACTCTGGTCTATGGCATATCCTGAAGTTATGGATAATTTCTGTAATACAATGATAGATATGTATCAAAACGGAGGTCTGATTCCCCGTGGACCATCAGGAGGAAATTATACGTATGTGATGATTGGTGATCCGGCTGTTTCTTTTTTTGCTTCGGCTTATAATAAAGGAATTCGTAATTATGATGCGGAACTGGCTTATGAAGGTTTGCGGAAAAATGCTTTTGTGGGAGGTATTCGCGACCATGCCGGTTATGAACATAGCAAGACAGCTTATTCCGGTGGCATGAAATATTATGAGGAATGGGGGTATGTGCCTGACGGACGGAAAGATGTTGAAGGGATGCATACTACCGGAGCTTCCATGACATTGGAATATGCCTATCAGGATTGGTGCTTGGCACAGATGGCGAAAACAATGGGGAAATTACAGGATTATGAGTTTTTTATGAAGCGGTCAAAGAATTATCGTAATCTTTGGAATCCGGAAAGTGGTTATATGCAACCTCGTGGAGAGGATGGCAACTGGTTACCTTATTTTGATCCGTTGGAATTGACAGAAAAAGGAGGATTTTGCGAGAGTAACTCTGCTATTTATTCACACTATGTTCCACATGATATGGCAGGATTGATAGAACTTTATGGAGGTGCCGACCAGTATGTTAAGAGATTGAATGCTAATTTCGAAAAGAGTGAGTCGTATGGGTTTTTCCGTTCTAATAAAACAAAGGAAGGCAATTGGACAGATTATGGTAATCAGCCGGGGACTGGAATGGCTCATTTGTTTAGTTATGCAGGAGCACCTTGGCTTACTCAGAAGTGGGTGCGTAAAGTAAAAGCTGCTTATTGTGATGTGACTCCCTATGGAGGCTATCGGGATGATGAGGATCAGGGACAGATGGGGGCTTTAGGTGTTCTGATGGCAATCGGACTGTTTGAGGTGGATGGTGGTTGTGCGGAAAAGCCTTTTTATGAGATTACTTCTCCGCTTTTTGATAAGGTTACTATTCATTTGGACAATCGTTATTATTCCGGAAAGACTTTCCAAATCATAACGAAAGGAAATTCAACTGATAATATGTACATTCAAAATGCTTCCCTTAATGGGAAAAAGTGGAATAAATGTTGGTTTTATCATGAAGACTTTATTAAGGGGGGGACTTTGGAGTTGAAATTAGGGGCAAAGCCTAACAAAAAATGGGGTGTAGAAGAACTTCCTCCTTCATTTATATCTTCAAAATAGAGATTAAAAGATTCTTGTTCAAAACATCGGTAAAGGATCTGTGAACATAAATTAGATGTGAACTGATTATTTACCGATGTTTTAATGAAATACTGTATTTATAGGAATCTGAATATTCCTGTCATTCCATGCTGAGTTAAAATGGTGGGAGGTTTAGGGCGTTATTTCGAACTGACCATGTAATCTGATGTCTGTAGAAGAAGCTCCGAGCATTACTTTGAAACTACCCAGTTCCACACGGAAATTCATATTTTTGTCCCATAATCCTAAATCTTGTGGTCGCAATCTGAAATGAACAGTTTGTTCTTCTCCAGCTTTCAGACTGATACGTTCAAAGCCGCGTAATACTTTGGTATAAGTGGTAACGCTGCTGATTTCATCCCGTAAATAAAGTTGTACTACTTCATCTCCTTTTATTTTTCCTGTATTTTTGATTTTACAACTTACATGGATATCTCCTTGTACTCCTTGGTGTGATGGTGATATATGTAAATCACTGTAAGTAAAAGTAGTATAACTTAAGCCATGCCCGAAAGGATATAACGCTCCGTAAACGGAAGTAGAGGAACTTTCGTCTGACCCTGGTTTAAAGGGAAAAGCAAAAGGAATTTGCCCTACAGATTTAGGAAAAGTAACTGCCAGTCTTCCCCCCGGATTATAATCGCCGAACAAGGCTTCGGCCACAGCTTGTCCGCAAAATTCTCCGGGAAACCAAGCATGTAAAATGGCAGGTATATGAGCTGCTGCGTAATTTATAGAAGAAGCGCGTCCGTCGAGCATTACTAGAATGATCGGTTTCCCGGTTGCACAAACAGCTTTTAAAAGTTCTTCCTGCCGTCCGGGAAGGTTAAGGCTGGTTCGTGAACGATCTTCCCTGACGGTCAGTTCATTCCCTCCTAATACCATGACTACCACTTCGGCTTGTTTAGCTGCACGAATGGCTTCTTCCATTAATTGGACTTCTTCCGCAGTTTTCGGAAAATCAAGGATTTCACTTTCTGGGAAATGAGGATCTATGATGTCACATCCTTTTTTATAGATCACTTCTGTATGAGGCAACAGTTCTTTTATACCTTGGTAAACGGTTTTAATAGGAGCATTGGCCGGACCGTATCTGCAAATCAATTGAGTCTGTTCGTTGGCGTTGGGACCGATAACAGCAATGGAACGGATAGATTTGGATAAAGGAAGCAGGTTAGTTTCATTTTTTAGTAATACCAGCGACTGACGGGCAGCTTCCAATGATACAGCTTGGTGTTCCTTACTATGGACTATTTGTTCTGCTTGTTTACCATTGCCACGATAGGGATTGTCAAATAAGCCTAGCCGGAATTTGATACGAAGTATCTCGGCTACCCGTTTGTCGAGAGTCTCCTGAGAGATTTTGCCATTATCAACAGCTTTACGAAGAGGCAAGATAAAATCGGCAGGCGGAGTGAAATGGGTACGGATATTCAGTCCGGCATTGACCGCCTGTGCTATTCCGTCTTCGTATGTATCTGCTACTTTATGCTTGTTGGAGATAAATTCCACAGCTTCACTATCCGATACTACGTATCCTTTAAATCCCCATTCTTGACGTAATATTTCGGTCAGAAAATGGTAGCTTCCCGTAATGGGTTCCCCGTCATAGTCATTATAAGAGCTCATTACTCCCAGCGCTCCGGCTTCTTGAAATGCCATCCGGAAAGGTTCTATATATAAGGTACGCATTTCTCGTGGGGCTACGTGTGGGTCGGTTCGTGTCTTTCCGTCACGTCCGCCTATCGGGATACTATAAACTGCAAAATGTTTCGGAGTAGCTACCAGATTATATTTTTGCAAACTGGTAATCATTTGTTTTCCTAATTCTCCTACTAAATAAGGATCTTCTCCGTATGTTTCTACACATCTTCCCCAGCGAGGGTCTTGGGCGATATCAAGAATGGGAGAATAGATGTTGGTATATCCTAATGCCACTGCTTCTTTAGCTTCCACTTCTCCGATACGGGCTATTAATTTTTTGTTCCAGGTGGCACCCTGTCCGCACTGGGCGGGGAAGTAGGTTGCCCGGTCATGACATAATCCGCGAATACCTTCATTGGTGAAATCTACTGGGATACCTAAACGTGTTTTTTCTACAAACCAGCGTTGAATGGTGTGTTTGGCATTCACATGTTTGGCGTATGGAAAAGAATATTCGGACTTGAAAGCCCCTAATCCGTTATGTTCTTCATCTATGTTTCCTATTCCGTCTTTCCATACTTCTGTTTTCCAATTGTTTTGAGGCAACGCATCTTTTAGTACGCGTCCTGAACCGTAAAGTGTGGCCATTTGACAGGTTTTTTCTTCTAGTGTCATTTGTGAAAGCAGGTCTTGTACTCTGTCTTCCAGCGGGGCTTTAGGATTTTCATATAGATCCATTTTCCCGTTCTTGTTGAAGTCTATCCATCCTTTGTGGTAAATTCCGTCCGGTATGCCCCCTGATATTGGGGTACAGAATAGGAAAGTGATTGCTACAGATAAAGTGTGTTTATTCATGCTATTTAAGTTTTGTATATGTATCTAATACGTACAAAGATAGGTTTTTACTCATTTCTTTGGAAGATAATTTTAGAATAAAGTTGAGTGTTTCTTGATTCTGATTCGTTTTTATAATAAACAATGAAGATAGCTATGAAACATGTATTTTTATTTGGAATATTCGGTTGGCTTTTATCATTTACGCTTGTTGCACAAACAGGAATTTGGCAATGGTCTGTACCCGTCCATAATTTTAGTACTCATCCCAAAAATCCTGAGTCAAGGGCTTACTTGTGGATTCCCGGGCAGTGTGAACAAGTAAAAGCAATCTTGGTTGCCCAACACAATATGGAGGAAATTTCTATCCTTGAAGATGAGGCTTTCCGACAACGTATGGCTGAGCTTGATGTTGCTCAAATATGGGTATGTCCTTCTTTCAATCATGGATTTGATTTTACGGATGGGGCATGGGAAACTTTGGATGGCCTTTTGGCAGATCTTGCTGAAGAATCTGGATATAAAGAGTTGTCTACAGCTCCTTTAATAGCCATAGGACATTCGGCTGCTGCTAGTTGGCCTTATTATCTTGCTGCCTATAAACCGGAACGTACATTGGCATGCATTTCTGTCAGTGGTCAGTGGCCATATCATCGTGATCGCTGGCTATGTCCGGATATTTGGGGAGAACGTAACATCAATAAAATTCCTTGTCTGGAAACCATGGGAGAATATGAATCAGCACATACATGGAGCAATGAAGGTTTGAAAGAACGTAAGGAGCATCCATTGCTGCCTTTAAGCATGTTGGCCTGTCCTGCTGAAGGACACTTTGCCTATACTCCGGAAAAAGCACAATATATAGCTCTCTATATCAAGAAGGCAATGCATTATGGACACGTAGATCCGACAAAGGAGGGATGGTTGATGGAGCGATGGAAAAAAAATGAAAAGCCTTCATGTATTCCGGCACCGGTAAATCAATTTAAAGGGGATCCTGCACAAGCATTTTGGTTTTTTGATCGTGAGATGATAGAGGCTACTTTGGCGTATCAATCCCGATATTACGATATGAAGCCACAATTGGTAAGTGTGTCTCAAAACGGAAAAACAGTATCCCAACAGAATACTCATTTACAAGTTCACCCGGCTTTTATACCACAGGAAGATGGTATCACATTTCAATTGACCCCTGTTTTTTTGGATACTGTTCCAGGAGAAAGTCCCCGACTTTCCAATTGGACTGATTTGCCTGTTGGGGCATCTATTGGTCATGCTGGAAAAGCTCCGGTCCTGCAGATGATTACCGGCCCAGTTGTTTTAGTTGATTCTGTGACATTTCGAATACAATGGAATCGGGGAACTTTATGGACGGACAAGAAATCGGATATTGTTTTTTCAATAACTCATCCGGGAGATGAAGAATATAAACCGGCTGTTCAGCAAGCTCAGATGATAATTCCGGTTAAAAATACGGAAGGACAGCAGCAATATATTAAGTTTGCAACGTTACCGGACATAAAGCGTGGTACTAAGTACGTTTCTTTATCTGCTGTTTCCAGTTGTGGCTTGCCGGTAGATTTTTATGTGGAATCGGGACCGGCTTATGTGGATGGTAATCGATTGATATTAACTGCTATTCCTCCTAAAACCACCTATCCGGTAAAAGTAACTGTAATAGCATGGCAATACGGAAAAAACTCTGATCCTAAGATAAAGACTGCAGAGCCGGTAAAGCAAACATTTTATATTCGGTAACTTTAAATTTGAATGGAAGAGGCGGATGATAAAATAATTCATTTGGATTGAGTGGAATAGCTTTATGATACGTATTTTTGTGAAAGAGAATGAATAGAATTATGAGAAAGATCGTTTTATGGATATGCTTGCTTGTAACAAGTGTATTATATGCACAGGAAACTTCCTTATCGGTGAAACTGTCACAAGGTCATCCCCGTTATCTGACGGATAGTAATGGCAAAGTTGAAACGCAGAAGTTGATAAAGGAAGAACCGTGGGCACAGGAAGTGTTTGAAAAGTTAAAGCAACGGACTGACCGGTATGCTGACCGAGGGCCTGAATGGCTTACTTCCCGTTTGCAAATGTATTGGAAAACTCATGCAACGGAGGTATATATTAAAGGAGAATATTATGATCATGCAGGAGGAGAGAAGGCGCCGGCTCCTACGGTGATGTATACCGGTGCACGCAGTCATGCAACTAACTATGTACGTCCCAAGCTGGAAGATTTGAAGCCTTATCAGGAAGATGCTCGGGGAATGTATCTGGCAAATGGGACGTTGGAAGGCAGACCGTACGAATGGGTGAATATCAGTAAAACCGGAAATATCATCCAAAGTATTAATGTAGAGATACTGGGTATCGCCCGTGATGCCGCTTTTCTTTGGTGGATGACCGGGGAGAAGAAATATGCTGATTTGGCAGCTTCGGTATTTGACACTTATATGACGGGGATTTATTACCGGAATGTTCCCAAGGATTTGAATCATGGACATCAGCAGACTTTGGTGGGTATGAGCAGTTTTGAAGTCATTCACGAGGATGCTGTGAATGCTTTGGTTCCATTGTATGATTTTTTATATGATTATTTGAAAACCGATAAGGCTGATAAGATGGACATCTATGCCGGAGCATTCAAGAAATGGGCGGATAATATCATTGATAATGGAGTGCCGCATAATAACTGGAATCTGATGCAGGCACGTTATATCATGAGCATCGGCATGATTTTGGAATCTGATGCTTCTTATCCGGATAAAAAGGGAGGCGAGTATTATATTGATTATGTGTTGAATCGTTCTTCCATCCGTCAATGGTCACTGAAACAGCTTGCTGATTATGGTTATGATGCTGAAACCGGTATTTGGGCTGAATGTCCGGGTTATAGTCAGGTAGTTGTCGGGGATTATACGGATATGGTCACTATCTTTGACCGTAATTTGGGTATGGACCTGACCGAGGAGATTCCTGTCATAAAAAAAGCGGTGGCCGCCGACCCGCAATATTTGTTTCCGGATTGTATGACAATGGGTTTTGGCGATACACATCCCGGTAAATTGAATCCTGCTATCTTTGCCCGTATGGTAGCTAATGCCCAGAAACATGGTAAAAAATATCAAGAAAGACAATTTACTGCTATGTTGAAGTTATTTGATCCCGATGCCTCCAAACCGGCGACTGAAAAGAAAAATGTGAGGGTGGCGGTAACTTCTTTTTTCAGTGACAAGCCTTTGGTAATTGATGATAAGATACCTGCCGGTGATATCAATGATTATGTAACTCCTACTTTTTATGCTCCCAATGCCAGTTGGTTGGTGCAACGCAATGGCATGGACAAACGTCATAGTTTGATGATTGCCCAAAATGCCAGTGAAGGGAATCACATGCATGCCAATGGCATCAGCATGGAACTTTATGGAAAAGGATATCGTCTGGCACCGGATGGAGGTATTGGCTTGACCCTATTCCGGTTTGGATTATTTGGAGTATTATAGTCAGTTCCCTGCACACAATACGGTTTGTGTAGATGGAATCTCTTCTTATCCGGTTATGAAAAGCAATCATGCTTTCAAATTATTGAACTGCTACCCCGAAGCAGGGATGAAAGTAGATTATCAGCCTGTGAGTTATAGTGAAGTCTTTTTCCGTGAACCTGAATCACAAGCTGATCAAAACCGTATGATGAGTATTGTGACTACAGGAGAAAAGAACGGATATTATGTCGATATTTTCCGTAGCAGGAAAGTGGAGGGAGGAGATAAAATGCATGATTATTTTTATCATAATATGGGACAAACCATGAACTTGACTGCTGCTGATGGGAGTAGCTTGTTTCTTCAACCAACGGAGGAACTGGCTTTTGCTGGGGCACATATATATGCCTATTCTTATTTGTTTGACAAGAAAAGTGCCGAGACCTCCAAAGATATTAAAACAATGTTTACTATACAGATGCCGGATGAGGATAATATCAGTATGAATATGTGGATGAAAGGTGCTCCTGAACGTAAAGTCTTCTCGGCTTTGAGCCCGATGACTGAAGGATTGAGCCGGATTCCGGATATGCCTTATGCTATCAAAGAGCAACCTACGTTGACTTTTGTAGCCCGCCAACAAGGTGAAGCTTGGAATCGTCCGTTTGTAGCTGTTTATGAACCTTCTTCGGTAAAGGAGCCGGGATGTATTTCCTCCGTTACTTTTCCAGAAGTGGAAAGTGGTGTGGCTGGAAGTCATGTCGGAATTTGTATTCAACAAAAAGAGGGGCGTGTGGACCGGATTATTTCTTCGGATGATGCAGGTCATTTGTGTAAAAGTGGAGAAATGACTGTACAAGCTGCTTATGCATTGTGGGGAAATAAACAAGGCGATGATTGTATTTTCTTTTTGGGAGGAGGTACACTATTGAAAACTCCACATGTTGAAATAAGTTCATTGACAGTAACAGATGTGATGTTGGTGTATAAAGAGGGCGTTTGGAAATATGCAGCTTCTGCACCTTGTAAAGTCAGGATGAATGGAAAAGAATATAATTTGTTGCCCGGACATGATTTACGCAAACTTTGATATAAACTTTCTTTTATAAAGTAATCTTTTTAAATCATCATCCTTTCTTTTTCATACAGCAAATAAGAAGTGGATGATGATTTTTTCTTTTTTTGATAGGGAAAATATATTCCCTTTTCACTATATTTGCATTATTTGATAAACACGAGGTTCCAAATATGCACAATGTAATGAAAAACATTTTAAGATTTATATTTATATTGTTTCTTATATTCTTGTCTTTACCCATTTTCTCTCGTTCCTACGCTTTTCGTGGCTTGTCTGTAACTGAGGGATTATCAGATTTAGTGGTAAATGCCATCTATAAAGATTCTTTAGGTTATGTGTGGTTGGGGACCGGCAATTCGTTGGAATGTTTTGATGGAATTCATTTCAAGCATTATCTTATTCCGGGTTCAGATGAAAAATTGAAACGGGTAAATGCCATTGCTGAGATGCCTGGCAATGAATTGTGGATGGGGAATGGTAGTGGATTATGGCGTGTTAGCAAGCAGAAAAATAGTTTGGAGCCCATTGCCCGTGAAACGATAGGATATGCTGTGCGCTCTCTTTTACATGATGGGAAAGGAATACTTTATATCGGAACAGAAAGGGGGCTTTTCATTTATAAAGGAGGTAGCTTGAACCAAATTATGATAGATCCTAATATGTTGTCGGCGGCGAACTCTATTGGTGGCTTGAATTTGGGAGAAGATGGAATACTTTGGATGGCTACGGAGAATGGTCTTTATTCTCTGCGACTTTCAGATAGAAAAATAGAGGCTTATCATAATGTGATGGAAGAGAAGCATGTTTGTTCTTTTAAGAATATAGCTAGGATTGGGAGTATGCTTTATTTAGGAACGATGGGGCAGGGAATCATCAGTTTCGATACACAAACTAAAGAATTTGCTCGTTTTGTTGATGTAGGTTGTAATGTAATTTCTTCTTTATCCGGTGATGGGAAAAGCCTTTTGTATGTGGGAACCGATGGTAACGGAGTTCATTTTGTATCAACGGATAAAAAGAAAGTTGTTCGTTCCATGCGTCATGAAACAGGGAAGGATGAAACTTTGCGTTCTAATTCCGTTTATTCTGTTTTGGTTGATAAAGAAGGTTTGATTTGGGTAGGATTCTATCAGCTGGGGTTGGATTACACATTATATCAGAGTGGGCTGTTCTCCACTTATACGTATGCTCCTTTTTTTGATTCCAGAGATATGCCAGTACGTGCACTTGCTATCAAAGAGAAAGAGAAACTGATTGGATCTCGTGACGGACTTTTTTATATTGACGAAGAAAATCATCGTTATAAAAGTTTCAAGGTTCCACAGTTACGCTCAAATATGATTTTCAGTTGTCTGTATTATCAGAATGAGTATTATATAGGTACATACGGTGGTGGAATGTATGTTTTAAATCCTGCGACTTTGACACTCAGAGATTTTGAACCGGATGGAGGAATGCCTTTTAGTAAGGGACATATTTTTTGTATCAAGCAGGATCGTGAAAAGAATTTGTGGATAGGAACATCTTTAGGAATATTCTGCTATAAAGACGGCAGACAGATAGCTCATTATACCAGTGCCAATTCTAAGTTGCCAGAAGGGAACGTATATGAAATCTATTTTGATTCCACTCATAAAGGATGGATATGTACAGAGAATGGAATGTGCATTTGGGACCCCTCTGCCCGGACATTGAAAACCGATGTGTTTCCTGAGGGATTTATTCATAAGGAAAAAATAAGAGTGATCTACGAAGATTCCAACCATGATCTTTATTTTTTTCCGGACAAAGGCTCTCTTTTTATCTCTGATTTGTCTATGACTATTTTTAGGCGTTTGCAGCCGGGGACTCCTTTGGATGGGAATGATGGTATGTTTATTGTAGAGGATCGTGAAAAGTGGTTATGGCTGGGAACTAACAATGGTTTGTTCCGGTATGATAAGAAAGACCATTTTATTCCTTATAATTTTGTTGATGGTATTCCCAGTTCCATTTTTACTCTTTGTCCGCCGGTACGTGATGAGAACGGCATTTGGTTTGGAAACTCCAAAGGGCTTCTGTATTTGGATACAGTGCGGATGAATCAGAGGAAATCCGTTCCCTATTCGGTTGCCATAACAGATATATGTGTAAATGGAAAATCTGTAGTGCAATCTGTTGTGGGAGATGGCGGCAAGAGTGAAATTTCATTGGAAGCTTCTCAGAAGAATGTTACCTTTTACTTTTCTGATTTCAGTTATACGGCACCTGCTTTTATGTCATACGAATATCAATTAGAGGGTGAGGATACCGGATGGATGGCTTTGACAGGTCGTTCGGATATTACTTATTATGATTTACCGTCCGGTAATTATACTTTTAAAGTAAGACAGATGGGGAATCCAGAGTCAGAAACTCAGCTAACGGTTAAAATAGCGTCTTCTATTAGTATATGGAGCATAGTGTTCATCGTGATAGCTGTGGTGACCGGAAGCATTGCTGTCCTTTATCAAAAAAAGAAAGAGGTGGAGAACGAAAGGGAAGAACTGATGCCTGACTCTGCTAAAGTTATAGAAAAGGAGATTCAGCCAGTTGAGGAATCCCATATTGTAGCGGAAGAGAAATACAGGACAAATAAGATAAGTGTGGAGGAATGTAAACGGTTGGCTGAGAAATTGGAGATTGTTATGCATAGAGAAAAACCTTATACTAATCCTAATTTGAAGATTGCCGATTTGGCTGTGTCCATTGGCACATCATCTCATACTTTGTCCTATTTATTTAATCAGTATCTAAACCGTAATTATTATGATTATATCAATGATTATCGCATAGCTGAATTCAAGCGCTTGGTGGAGAAAGATGAATATGCTAAATACACTTTGAGTGCTTTGGCTGAGTTGTGTGGGTTCAGTTCAAGAGCTTCTTTCTTTCGATATTTTAAAAAAGCGACTAATATCACTCCCAATGAGTACATCCGAAGTATTGGGAAAAACAATGAATAACCTCTCTATTTTTTGTTGAGAGTCTCAAATTATTATATGATACTGAGTGTGTCAAATTCTTAATCTGTTATAAACTAGCGGATTAGTCTGTCTTTGGTCTAGGGTAATGATATGAGATTTATTAGAATAGAAAAAGTGTTTTTCTTGTCCTTCTACCTTCTATATTTGCATTCGTAAATGTAACCCAAAAAGCTGAAGACATGAAAAACATATCCATGAAATCTACTCAATTAATAGAGGATTCTTATACGAATTATCATCATTCGGTCTATCTGTATATCTATTATAGGATAGCTCATAAAGAAGAGGCGGAAGACTTGGCTCAAGATGTGTATGTACGGCTGATGGACTACGATCGGATGCTCTGTGCAGAGACTATTAAGTATTTTATTTTTACTATTGCTCGTAATTTGGTAACTGACTATTTACGTCGTTATTATAAGAGGCAAGAAGTTACTTCTTATTTATATGAGCATACGGTTGCTTATACAAATGAAACAGAACTTCGTGTGGTGGCCAATGATTTGGAAGCGTGTGAGAAATATAGATTGTCTTTGCTTCCTCCACGGCGTCGTACTATTTATGCAATGAGTCGTTTTGAAGACAAATCTATTTCAGATATTTCAGCGGAATTAAATCTTTCGCACCGTACCGTTGAAAACCATTTAAGGATAGGGCGGCATGAGGTGCGCGAGTTTATCAAACAGTGTATATAATAAGAAAACAACAATAAAACTGTTAATATTAAATTTTAAGTTTATGAAAAACGAATTCTTTAAATTTTCATCGAGAAGAATCTTGTTTTCTACGGTGATGGCTTCTGCCTTGTTGGCAGGTAGCCCGCAGACTGTATTTGCAGAGGTGAATGGGGTGCAGACTGTTATGCAGACTGGAACGGTAAAAGGGCAAGTGGTGGATGCTACAGGAGAACCGGTAATTGGTGCTACGGTACAAGTAAAAGGCACGACTAATGGTACAATTACCGATTTTGATGGTAATTTTACATTGAATAATGTTCCGGAAAAAGGCATATTGGTCATTTCTTATATCGGATACAAGACTCAGGAAGTTAATATATCAGGGAAAACAAACGTTAAGGTCGTTTTGAAAGAGGATACTGAGGTGCTGGATGAAGTAGTAGTAGTTGGTTATGGTGCCCAAAAGAAAGCTTCTTTAACTAGTTCTATTAGTCAGATCAAGGGGGATGAGGCTTTTAAAAATAAGGGTATTGCTAATGCTACAGTAGCTTTGCAAGGTGAAGTTCCGGGATTGACTATTACACGCACTTCTACTCGTCCGGGTAGTGAGGGAGCAGAGATGAAAATACGTGGTGATATTTCTGTTAATGGAAAATCTTCTCCATTAGTTATCATTGATGGTATAACAGGTTCATTGGATGAGTTAAATGCTATGGATGCAAGTGATATTGAAAATATTTCAGTTTTGAAGGATGCTTCGGCTGCGATATACGGTGCCCGTTCGGCTTCAGGTGTTGTACTGGTAACAACAAAGCGTGGTAAAAAAGGAAAGGCTCAAATATCATATAGTGGCTCTGTTAGTCGCACAATTAACGGTATTCAGCCTCCTATTACAAATAATCGGGAATGGTTGGATATGTTTTATGAAGCTCAATATAATGATGCTGCCGCTTTAAATCCTAGTTTAACTACTGCTGATGAAATTCATAAAGCTGTAAATTGGTGGATATTTAATTCTTTTGGTGGTCCTACTTTGGATCAATCGGATATTGATCCGGCTACTGGTGCACCAACAGTATATAAGGGGGAAACTCTTTTTAATGCTCTTCGTGCAGGTAAAGTCTTGACATTACAAAATGGTGATAAAGTGGAACGTTGGGACCCAAATGTGTATATGATGGATTATCTTTATGGTCAGGCAACTTCTCAAAAGCATTCGATTAGTATTTCTGGAGCAGATGAAAAGTTTAGTTATCGAGCGTCTTTGGGGTATGCGGATAATAATTCACAGTTGAAAGTTGCTAATGATGGAGAAAAAAAATATAGTGGTCGTTTAAATGCTGATTATCAAGCGACAGATGCTTTGAAATTTGAAACAAGTATGTCGTATGACAAACGTGATATTATAACCCCAACTACTGATGTGGGAGCTGGATATTTTGATCCTTGGTTTTGGACTGTGTATAATAAAAATGGTCAGGCTTATGATACATTTAGTGGTAACCGGAATCCTATTGGTGGGTTGACCCAAGGAGGGGAGAAGAAAAATTCATTGACAACTTTTAGAGGAAGTGCTAAAGCAACTTATGATTTTTCTAAATGGGTAAAAGGACTTTCTATTTCAGCTTCGGGGGCTTATAAGACTGTACAGAGAAATATGCAGGAAGTGAAGAATAAAGTACAATATTATGATTGGGTAGGTACACAGACTGGTAATAAGCAAGGTCCCGGACAATTGAAAGAAGAAATAGCGAAATGGGAAAACATTACTTTAGGTGCTTTTGCTAATTATAATCGTACTTTTGCTGATGTGCATAGCGTTTCTGCCATGTTGGGTATGACTGCCGAACAAGAAACATATAAAAGGGTAGGTGCGGTTCGTAAATCCGGTGCTGTTTATCCGGGGTCTGGATTAGCAGATTTGGATGTATGGGTGAATGGAAATAATAATGAGGCATATGGTGGACAGAATTCTTGGGGATTGGTTTCTTATTTAGGGCGTTTGAATTATACTTATGCTGATAAATATTCAATAGAGGTATTGGGTCGTCGGGATGGGTCTTCTAAGTTGGCGAAAGAACAACGTTGGAAAAATTTTTATTCTATTTCTGGTTTTTGGAGACTTTCAAATGAAGACTTTTTAAAAGATGTTTCATGGTTGAGTGATTTGAAGCTGCGTTACAATTATGGTAGAACAGGTAGTGTGGAAGGTATTGACAATTACGAGAGATTTGCTACTATCAAAACTGGTACGACTATTTTTGGTGTAAATCCCGGTACGCATACTTCATTGTGGGTAGACGGTATGAGATCTGCGGAACGTACATGGGAAACTATTGACAGCCACGATGTGGGAGTGGATTTTGCTTTTCTTAGCAATCGTTTGAGAGGTTCATTTGATTATTTTATCAAGACCAATAACGGTATGTTTATTGATGTACAATATCCTTCTATTTTAGGTGCGGCTGCTCCTAAAACCAACAATGGTAAGTTTCGTGCCCGTGGTTGGGAGTTGGCTTTGAATTGGAATGATCAAATAGGTCAGGTAAAGTATAACATTGGAGGATCTCTTTCGGATGCATGGTCAAAAGTGCTTGAATTAGCTAATAATGAAAATGTACCTAATGAGGGTAAGAATGAAAATCGCTTAATCGGTATGCCAAGACAAGCATTGTATGTATACCAAACTGATGGTATTTTCCAAAGTGCAGATGAAGTGGCTGCATATTATGAGAAGTATTATTGGAATGCGGATCATTCAGGACCGAAAGCTAATAATATTCTTCCTGCACCTCAGGAGGCATCTACTAATACACTTCGTCCGGGGGCTCGTAAAGTAGTCGATTTGAATGGTGACGGTGCTATAACAAAAGATGATCTTTACTATGCAGGAGATATGGCCCCTCGTTTGACATTTGGCTTTAAATTGGGATTGGAATGGAAAGGAATCGATTTCTCGGCTTTCTTCCAAGGAGTAGGTAAACAAGTATTGTTAAGAGGTGGATATTTGGCTGCTCCATGGACTACAAATTATGTTCTGCAAAATAAAAACTTCGCAGGGAAAATGTGGAGTGAGAATAATCGGGATGCAGAATATACTATTGCTTCACGTGACCAGAATTTTAATAAGTGGAATTATAATAATAAAGATGTCAGTGTTCAGAATAATCGGTATGTCCGTTTGAAATCTTTGGTAGTGGGGTATTCATTGCCTCAAAAGTGGATTTCAAAAGCCGGACTCAGTAAATTGAGAGTTTACTTCTCCGGTGATGATCTTTGGGAATGGACAAAAGTAAAGGATGGATATGATCCGGAATATGGTGAAAATTCAAATAACACATTCCCGTTCAGCAGATTGCTGACATTCGGAGTAGATGTTACATTCTAATAACCTGTTAAAATATAAACATATGAAAACCATAATAAATAAATTTTTTCTTGCATCGGCTGTGGTGATGTCATTGACTGCATGCAGTGACTTTCTTGATAAAGAACCGTTGTCTCAGGGAACAGAGGCTATTGTGTTTAAGACTCCTGAACATTTTGAACAGGCAGCCAATGCTTTATATAATGTAATTGGATGGAAAAATCTGGATAATAAGCCGTCATACGGTGATATAATGGACCGAGGGACGGATATCAGTGGATTAGGAAGCAATGGAGGTGGTTCGGCATCGGAAGGAAATTGGAGTTGGGATAAGCCTTATTCGCATATCCGTACTTGCAATATATTGTTGGAAAAGGCAGAAGCTTATGATGGTAGCCAAAGTGATATTGCCCAGTCTGTGGGGACTGCTTATTTTTTTCGCGCATGGCAGCATTTTTATTTGTTGCAACATTTTGGTGGTGTGCCTATTTCAGACCATGTGTTGACTGTTAGTGATGGAGTGTTACAGGCCCCGCGAAACAGTCGGTATGAGGTGGCAGCCTTTATTATGTCCGATTTAAGAGAGGCTGTAAAGCGTTTGCCTAAAGAAACGGAAATTCCGGAAGGAAGCAAAGGAAAAGTAAGCAAGGAAGCTGCCAAATCTTTTTTGGCCAGAGTATTGCTTTATGAGGCTACGTGGGAAAAGTATGTTCCTGCTATCAATTATGATTTAGATGGTGATGGGAGTTCGCAGGGGGCAGGAACTGTTAAACCGGAAGGATATCCTTCTATAACCGATATGTTGACAGAAGCAAAGCAGATGTCAAAAGAGGTGATAGAAGAAGCTGAAAGTGGAACTTATAAGTTGTGGGCAGAATGTGATTCTTTGAGTTATTACTATTTGTTTAATATTGATGATAAGGGTGGAAATATTCCTAATTTCAAAAGTGCTGGAAAAAGTACGAATAAAGAATTTATTTTCTCAAAAAAATATGACTACGATCTGAGTCGTGGTGGTATTAATTTATCGCATTCGGTCATGGTAGGTGCAGCAACGGGTATGAGTGCTCAGTTTGGTGAATCTTTCCTTTGTCGTAATGGACTTCCTATTCGTATCAGTTATACAGGTAGTATGTCTGATGCGCAGAATAATCCAGAATTCGAGGGATATGCAACATTTATAGGTGAATATCGTAATCGTGATTATCGTTTTGTTGGTTGTACTTTCTTACCTGACCGTGTATCTTATAGTAGCCGTACTGAAGATGGACGTCAACGTATGGATGCTAGTCAACCTTATCCTACTCCTGTGTTTCCTAAGGACAATGATCATTATGATCCTACTGATCCCGTATATAGTAGTTCTTGTGCAGTCTTCCATCCCACAATTAGAAATAATAGTACAATGGGGGGATACAGCAGCCGTAAGTATTTGATTGAAGGGGCAAATCGTCCGGATAATACAGAATCTGCAGATTTTCCATTGATTCGTTTGGCAGAGGTGCATTGTATTTATGCCGAGGCGACTTGTGAATTGAATAATGGAAACATTTCAGATGAAGATCTTAATTTCTCTATTAATAAAAATCGTGCTCGTGCTGGAGTGGCTCCTTTGACCAATGCGTTAATTGCTAATGTTTGGGATGCTGGTTATTGGGATCATGCTACAGGAAAAACTATTTGTAAAAAAATGAATATGTTGGATGAAATACGTAGAGAGCGTGCATGTGAACTTTTTGGTGAAGGTTTTCGTATGGACGATTTAAAACGTTGGGGTATTGCGCATATTAACTTGACTGGTCGTAAATTGGGTCGACATGTTTTGGGGACGGCATACGAAACAGAGAAAGCCAATGATGCCACTTACTTCGGTGAACCCTGTTATTATCCAGAAAAATATCCTTTGCTTTATGGGCTTTATGAGGGCTCTGATCCTAACGACCCTGACTATGGACGTTCTATAGCAACTTTGGCTGGTAATTTGCTTTATACACAAAGGGATTATTTAGATCCTATTCCTCGTCAGCAGATACGTTTGAATCCGCAATTAACGCAGAATCCTGGTTGGTAATAAAAACTGAAGGATAAATCGAAAATCAATAGACTGATTTATAGTAGTTAGGGTGTGAAATAAGAATATTCTTTAGGTAAAGGATTATTTCATGCCCTAATTGATAATGAAATTGTGGTATATTAGAATTGCTGGTAGGCGCTTTGAGTGATTGATAGTTATTGAACGTATATTCTAAAATAAATAGCAGACTTTACAAATGAAAAGAATGAGAACATTATGCTTGACAGGTCTTTTATGGATGATGACCTGTATTCTTTATGCACAAAACCAGTTGATAACTTATACGGTTCCTAGTGACGGGGTGGAGTTGAAAGACGATTTTACAGTTCGGGTGAGGCAATCTGGCAGTGGATGGAAAGAAGTAGTTACTTATCCGATGAAAGTAGATGAAGTACGCCAGACGAAGCATCATGTTGAACTAGCCTCAATGGGATATTTTGACTTTTCCGGTCAGGTGGAAGTTTCCGTTACCTATAATAAAGGAGAAGTAAAGAGTGGCAGGGTGCGTCCGTTGTCGTATGGTATCACTCCGCAGATTAGCGGCAGTACGATGACTTTTACGCTAGACCGTCCGCGTAATCTGTCCATTGAGGTAAATGGAGACATATTCCATAATCTTCATCTTTTTGCGAATCCGATAGATGAAAATCGCCCGAAGAAATTGAAAGATAAGAATCTGATTTATTTTGCTCCGGGAATACATCAGTTACCCGGCGATACACTTAATGTTCCTTCGGGAAAGACGGTCTATGTGGCAGGTGGGGCCATTGTGCGTGGATGTATCCGTGCGGTCAATGCC
>ERZ779809.174-NODE-174-length-19712-cov-2.61673_pt1 | contig 19712 bp, 18 predicted proteins | sample MGYA00511096_ERZ779809 | MGnify/ENA primary metagenome ERZ779809 (study PRJEB29588, sample SAMEA2157192) | human gut metagenome | biome: human gut; feature: human-associated habitat; material: faeces | place: Denmark | collected 2008/2010 ...
GCACTTGGCTCTTTTTATATAGATTTGTAATTTACACCATTATATAGACTTTATCGGGAATCTCTACCTAAACGGTGGATATTTCTCATATGGGTAGAGATTCTCTGGGCCGCTTGCCCTGCAACCTTGAAGACCCATCCAGAAATAGTGTATTTTTTAATTAGAGTTTGTTTACATATAGAAAGGAAATTAAAAAAATGTCAAAGGAAAAAAAGAAAAGCAGCTTAAAGCTATATGGGGATATCTTTCACCAAGGATTGAATATCTGAAAGACATTCCTAAAAATATTTTTGATAAAGGTATTTCTGCAATATCTTACACAGAAGAATTTAAAGAAGAATTTGATAAAAATCCAAAGGATACATTAAAGCATATTATTGATAAGCTGAACTCCGAATTAAATTCCATATTACATGAGTATGATTTTAATTAAGCTCGACCCAGATTTTGACAAATAAACATTAAATCCGAACTTAGATGAGTCTAAAATATGGTTTGATGAAATGGCTGAGCAATTATATAATTCAAAGCTTGAAGTTGAGAAAAAAAACTTAGAAAAAGGAGATACCCCAAATCCGGAAATCAAAGAGATGGATGAACACTTTACTGCAATGACAGGACTTGAAATGGATAGTAACAGAGGTTTTAAATTTGTATTAACTGAAGACGGCAATCACGATATTGAAAAAACTCCTTTACACGGATATGATTCAGTATATCAGTATACAAGTGTTTGGGACGATTTACTTGAGACAAGAAAAACAGTCATGAATTTTATGAGTCCTAAAAATTTAAAAGCAGAATTTGATGAAAAAGATATTGCTAGTCTACTTAGAACATTCGAAAGAAATCTGAGCGTTGACAGATAATTTATCAAATGTTAGGTATTTACTTCAATCGCCTTTCTTAATTTCTGCTGAGCCGGATTCAAAGAAAATTCCGGGAAATAATATACAAATCGCAATCAGCTTCAGCCATTGCAAAACCTGATTTTTTTAGCAACCATATACTTATTTATCCTGGATAATATTTGCCTTCTTAACCTTTTTAATGGTTCCGTCAGGATATTTAATTGACATATTGTCAAGGTGTGCTCCGATTCCTGCCTTAATGCTGTTAATATAATCCCATCTTAATCTTCCTTGTTCTTCTTTTTCTTCTTCAGTGAGCCCTGTTTCTTTGGATTTATGATATAATTCATTAATTCTTGCTATTTTTTCTTCCATTGTCATAGTAATAATCTCCAATCTTCCTTGTGATAGGTATTTTACCACATTCGTGAATTAACATACAGTATTTTATTTAATTTTTACTAAAATATAGGAAGAAATATACAAATGTGACAGAGAAAGTGGTATATTGTACACAAAAGAAAAAGGTGCTAATTAATATTCAGGAGGCGGGTATAATGGCAAAGGCAGGAAGAGGACAGACAAGGCGGACTCCAAACGCAGAGTATTAAGATCGGGAGAAAGCGTAAGGGCAGATGACAGTATGTGAACTGGTAGACCGATATTTGAAAACAAAGACAGGAGTAAGACAAAGCACGAAACAGGGATATGTTACAGTACAGAGATTACTTGCAAAGGAAATATTGGCAAAAAGACGATACGAAGTGTGAAAACTTCCGATGCAAAGTTATTCCTTATAAAATTGTAGCTGGAAGATGGGAAAAGCTACAGTTCCATTCATACCATCCGGGGAGTGTTGCGCCCGGCCTTTCAGATGGCGGTGGATGATGACATTCTGGTAAAGAATCCATTCGGATTTCAGCTTGTCGGGGTATTGGTAAATGATTCGGTCACAAGAGAGGCAATTTCCAAAGACCAGATGAGAAATTTCTTAAAGTTTGTGCATGACGATGTGGTGTACTGTAAATACTATGAAGTGGTGTACATACTCTTTCATATGGGAATGAGAATATCAGAATTTTGTGGACTGACGATGAAGAATATTGATTTGGAGAACAGAACCGTGAATATCGACCACCAGTTGCAGAGAACATCAGATATGCGGTATATCATAGAAACCACAAAGACGGATGCCGGAACAAGAGTATTGCCAATCACAGAGGATGTGGCACAAATGTTTCAGGTAATCATTGAGGACAGAACTGCACCGAAAGTGGAGAAAGCTATAGATGGATATAGTGGATTCCTATTTTATGATGATAATGGAATGCCACTTGTGTCAATGCACTGGCAGCACCGCTTCAACCATATGGTCGGCAGATACAATGACATCTACCGGGTGCAGATGCCAAACATTACGCCTCATGTATGCCGACACACCTATTGCTCGAATATGGCAAAATCGGGAATGAATCCAAAGACGTTGCAGTACCTCATGGGGTATTCGGATATTAGCGTTACCATGAATGTGTACACGCATATTGGGTTTGGTGATGTCGAGGAAGAATTGAAACGGATGGAAGAGTTTAGGAAAGCACAGGCAGAGGTTGAGCAGAAGAAGGAGAAACCGATGTCGCAGAAGATGTTTAAGGTAGTTTAATATGGAAAAGAGATGACGTCCTGGTTTAGGCTGGGGCGTTTTTTCTATAGAAAAAGGTGAACTGAGAATGTATAATAATATAGAATAAGGTTGCATAAAGGTGGTATTCTGATATGAAAAAAAACAATGTGATAGATGAATCAAAAAAGGAATTATTTCGAGAGGTTCTTAATTATAGTGATGAGTACATTTTTGAAGAATTGACTCCTAGAACATTGAAAAAGATGCACAATTTCTTTGTGGAACATAAATGTGCTGAAACATTTAAGGAGATTAAGAGTAAGAATCAAATTAATATAAAAGGTTGTGGTCCTAATGGCTTAGAGCGTTTGATAGTAAAGGAAATCAGAGAACAATATGGTTTAGATATTTTAGAAGCAAGTGAAAAATTTACTACTTTTTACCCGATTTTTAGTGAAGGGGTTATAAAGTATGAAAGTGTTAATGGATTACATTATACTCATTTTAAGGTTTCCGGTCAGACTGAAAAGACATTTGGAATGGAAATAAAGGAATATAAGTTGTACCATAATGTGTTTTATCTAACATATTCTATTAGAATAAAGGAAATGAGCAAGCATATTCCTTTTTATTTGTCGGAAACAGTAGGAGAAGACATAAGGTATCTTTTATTTAGCGGACCACTTAGTGAAGAAGTTGACAAGGAATTTTCTGAATTAGAGAAACTAATGATAAGGCGTACAATAAATAACGAACAAAATTATGATGAAGAAATGACAATTATATTATATAACACAATTGCTAATTTCCGTGCAGTAAATTTTTTGTGGGAAAAATATAATCATGATTTGCTATTGCACAGTATTTCTTCGGATTGGTTTTATGATAATGATTTTTTCAAAATCAATAACTGGAGATATGAGATACAAGGTATAAATGATTTAGATGAACTGTATCAAAAAAGACTTGAAGATTATTGTGATTATATTTTAAATTCGAAAGATGATATGATGGTGCTTAGGAAGAATACAATTGATAGTGTTATCAATGGGATTGTTAGAAAGGCAAATATTACTAAATTATATGCGGCAACGGGATTTGTATTTAGTAGTGGTTTAAGGTTATTGCAGGAATCATTAAATATAATTAATGACAGAAATGGAAAATGTAGGATAGTAGCAGGTTCCTTGAATAGTTGTGTAAATGAGAATGTGAATAATAAGATTGATAAAACTACTGTTAATTATTTAAATGCTTTAATCAGGAGTAAAAAAATTGAATTGTATTCGTATATTGGTGCTTTTTATCATGGTAAGTTTTATTATCTCTGTAATGAAGATTATGCGTATATTATTATAGGTTCAAGTAATATTAGTAAAACGGCGTTTCACAGCAATTTTGAATTAGATATATTGCATAAGGTAAAATTAGGGAGTAGTCAAGATAAATTATTTTCAGATTGGTTTAATGGATTTATTTCACAGTGTGATAACAAATTTAGATGAGAAACAGTTTGAGGACTTTAATTGGAATAATGAATTAGATGTATTTAAACCTTTAAATAGAAAGATAGTTTCATCTAACGAAATTAAGAAAAAAATTGCTGCTTTAACAGATGAAGAAACACAGTTTAGACTAAATATTTGGATGGATTATAGACCAGATATTATTTGTGATGATATTTCTATAGAGGCGTTAAAATCATATACAATGTTTGCATTTTTGGAGGAGGAACTTGTTGTCTTTGAATCGTTTGAACCACAGAATGCATTTTACGTATTCGGTTGTCCTAATGGCCTTGAAAATCTTATAAATAGTATTGCAAAATTAACTAAATCACAGATGACACTTTCAAAGTGGTATGTTGATAGAGGTAACCATATATCTAATCGGAAGAGTTTGCAACAAAGAATATCAAGATTATTTAAGCTCTAAGATATACCTAAGTCCTTAGTAGTACACACACCTCGTTTTACTACCATTTCTACTGCCCAGCAGTAGTAATAACTTGCAAAACTATGCTCAAATTTGCCACAATCTGCATTTTTGAGCCAAACCACAAAATCCCCGGAAACCTTTGCAAAACAGGGCATTTCCGGGCAAATCAAGGAGAAACAAAACTATGATAAAAATACTTTTCATCTGCCACGGCAGAATAGCAACGGAAAAGACATCATGGATGGTTCTTTTTTGATGAAAAATAAAATGATTTTTTTTAGATTTTACTTGACAAAAGCAGAGTTTTGCGGACTTACGTTAAAGGATATAGACTTGGAGAAAAGAACAATCAACGTGAATCATCAGTTACAGTATGTAGGGAATAAGGGAAAGTACACAATGATGTCTTATCAATGGGAAAAATGCTTTCAGCATGTGGTTGAGAAGTACAATAGAATTTATCGAGTGCAACTTATCTGTAGAAACATTGAAATATTTAATGGGACATACAGATATAAGTGTTACCTCAAATGTGTATACACACCTTAAGTTGGAAGATGCACAGAGAGAAATGGAGAGGCTTGAAAGGATAGAAAAAGAAATGAAAAAGTGTGCCAAGTAAGGAAATAAAGGGCATAGGGAAAAAGTACTGATGAGTACGAATCGGGTTTATATCTAGATTTGTACTCATTTTACTTGCCGAGATATGGTAAAATATGCGATTTTATGCTAGGATAGGTACACTAGGTTAGATGTCGTGAAAGTGTGATAAAACCTTGGAAAAATAAGGATATACAAGGAAAAACGAAGATATGCAAGATAAAATTAAAGTGCTCATGGTTTGCCACGGCAGCTTATTAACAATACTAGCAAAGCATTGAATTTACTGGCTTTCGACCATTATATTGTGATTTTTACCAACGATTTACCAAAATTGATTTGAGCCCTGGCAAATTGTGTTTTAAAAAGTGAATTAAAAAAATATAAAATCAACATAAATACATAATTAAAAGAATTGAAATAATGTCACGAAAAATATATAATAATCGTGACAAAGGAGGCGCTTATATGTCCAATGGAATTTACTCCGAAATAAAAAAAAGAATAGAATTATCAGATGGTGGAACGGTGTTTGTCACTTCTGATTTTGCAGATTTAGCAACGATAACAACTGTGAGAAAGTGTCTTGGCAGACAGGTAAAAGAAAAGACAATTCGCAGAATTTTAGATGGAGTGTACGAGAAGCCTGTATATAGTAGTTTACTTGAGAAAAATGTTCCTGTTAATCCAGAAACTGTTGCATATGCTATTGCTAGAAATTTTCATTGGACTATTGCTCCATGTGGGGATATTGCTTTAAATAAACTAGGTTTATCAACACAGGTTCCTGTAGTTTGGTCATATATCAGCGATGGACCATATAGAAAATTCTCATGGGATAATATAACTGTTTCATTTAAACACAGAGCAAATAGAGAAATATCATTTATGTCTGAACCTACAATTTTAGTAATCGAAGCATTAAAGACATTAGGTAAAGAGCGAGTGGATGATAATATTATATTAAAAATAAAAAATCAATTATTGAAAGAACAAAAAATAAAAATGATAGAGGAAGCTACAGATGTTAGTGAATGGATATACACAGTGATTAGAAAGGTATGTGCTGATTAATGAGAAAAATCGCAAGACTACAGATCAAAGATAGAACTGAACTTTTTCATGCTACTGCAATTTCAATGGGAATGCAACCTAATGTAGTTGAAAAAGATTTTTGGGTATGCTTTATGATAGATCATCTTTTCCATGATTGTAAGTATAAAAATGCTTTTGTATTTAAAGGCGGTACAAGTCTTTCTAAGTCGTATCATGTGATTGAACGTTTTTCTGAGGATATAGATTTGATACTTGACTGGAGAAAAATTGTAAACAGCGTTAATCCGTGGGAAGAAAGATCAAAAACGAAACAGGATCAGTTTAACAAACTGATAAATACGGAAGCTGCGAAATTCTATGAAAAAGAACTAGTACCTCAATTGAATATAGAAATAGAAGAAAAGCTAGGAAGAGGGGAATGGGTTTCTGTTGATAAAGATGATAAGATGGTTGTTAATTTTTATTATCCGCAGATATTTGCAACAGGATATCTACGGTCATGTGTTAGATTAGAGATTGGTCCATTGGCAGAGTGGCTACCATCACACGAGACATTTATTACACCATTTGCAGCAGAGAAGTATCCCACATTGTTTGAGCAAAAGAATACATCAGTGTTGACAATTGATGTTGAAAGAACTTTCTGGGAAAAACTTACAATATTACATAAAATTGCAAATTTTCCTGAAGAAAAAATTTTACCAGTTAGGTATGCGAGACATTTGTATGATGTGTATAATATGGGCAATTCATGGGTAAAAGAAAGTGCATTTAAGAGAAAGGAATTGCTAGAAAAGGATATTACATTTAAACAGAAATTCTATTATGCAAAGAGTGCACATTATGAGACTGCAACATTAGGAACAATTATGCTTGTGCCAGGAGAACGAATACATAAAGCTCTAAAAGAAGATTACCAGGCTATGCGAAATATGATATATGGGAAGATACCGGAATACGAAGAAATTATAGAATATCTTCGTAAGTTGGAAGAAGAGGTGCATGGATTGGAATAGTGTGAGTGATAAATTGCAATTTTTGAAATAGGTGATATATAATTATTGGAGGAAATATTAAAAATGGAAGTAAGACAAATATCAAATAGAAAAAATAAGATTTGTTTGTGTGTGGGAATTGGCATGTGTGTCATAAGTGTTATAGAAATGCTGTTGATAAAATTTTATTTTAAATCTAAATGGCCAGGTCAAAATGTAGATTTATTTTTTTTATGGCTTGGTATTATAGGCATTTTAATGATACTAATAGCTGGTGTTAATATTTTAAGTAATATCGAAATAAATAAGTATCTAAAAAATTCAGCATATGGCATAGATTATCAAAAGGAAATTTCAACCTATAAAATAATTGGGAAAAATAAGAAAAAAATTAAAAATGGGGCTTTGAAATTTGAAAAATATAGTGCGTGGAAAGAATACATCGAGAAAACGTTTGAGGCGATTATTGATAATGAAGATGCATATCGTTTTATGGTTAGAAGACTTAGAAATAAAGAAAGTTATAAAGAATTAATTACTTCAGCAGTAATTCCAATAGAAATTGGAATGCTTACAGTATTTTATTCTGCTGGCATAGATACTTCTAAGATAGGTACAATTCTATCTATATTGGTTTCAGCTGTTTTTTTACTTATTATTGTGGTGGTAAATTATCTTGACTGTAAAGAAGAGATAAACTTTATTTTAGATTTCAATGAAATAGTATTTCCATCAAAATTCCATCTAAAAAGCATCTCTTATCATCAAGCTCCTTGAGATTGTTATATAAGAAGTATATTAAAATGCAATGGGACTTTCAGATACACAGTATTTTGTGATGATGAAAAATAATTAAAAACGATAACTTACAATCTATCGGATGATGGATTATCTTATGATAAGTTTGTGGATATTATATTGATTATATGTGATAGTGGAAGGAAATTTACCAATTTTTTTACCGATTTTGCAGACAAAAATATGACAAGATATACCAATATATGCTGAAATATGCCAGATTATATGTACTTGTAATCTGATGCGTGGCATACTAACGTAAGTGAAATTAGTGTATTAATGGGTATTTGCAAAGATATGCAAAGTTATACAAAAATATGAAAGGATATTACAATCATGATAAAAGTACTTTTCATCTGCCACGGCAACATCTGCCGTTCCCCCATGGCAGAATATATATTAAAAGACATGGCTGAGAAGCGGGGCTTGAAAGACATTCTGGAGATAGCGTCAGCAGCCACCAGCACGGAAGAGATATGGAACGGCAAAGGGAATCCGGTTTACCCGCCGGCACAGAAGGAACTTTTGAAGCACGGGATAGGAAAGACGGGATATACTGATTTTACCGGGAAAAGGGCAAGGCAGGTAACAAAAGAAGATTACGGATATTATGATTATTTATTGTGCGCCGATGGTAATAATATAAGAAATACAATAATGATAACGGGACCCGACAAAGATAATAAAATTAGGCTCCTGATGGATTTTGCAGGAAAACCGGGCAGGTCCATTGCAGACCCATGGTATACGGGCAGATTTGACGAGACCTATAAAGATGTGGTAGAAGGATGTGAGGGACTGTTAGATTTTTTAGGACTAAAATAAATTGGATGGTGAGAATCAATGAAGACAGGATTGATAATGGAAGGCGGAGCAATGAGAGGTATGTTTACCTGCGGAGTTATAGATGTGATGCAGGAGGCAGGGATAACCTTTGATGGGGCAATCGGCGTATCGGCGGGGGCTGTGCTTGGATGTAATTATAAGTCAGAACAGATTGGGAGAGCCTATAGGTATACGAGGCAGTATTGCAAAGATTACAGATACGGAAGCATGAAATCATTCAGAAAAACGGGAAATGCCTATGATGTGGATTTTTGTTACCATGAAATACCGGAAAAACTGGACGTTTTTGATAAGGAAGCTTTTAAGGCTAATCCAATGATATTTTATGCGGTGGCAACGGATGTTGTTACGGGAAAAGCTGTATATCATAAATGCAGTGACGGAGAGCGGGAAGATATTGAATGGCTCAGAGCATCTGCATCCATGCCACTTGTGTCCAGAGTGGTGAATATTAATGGGCATAATCTGTTAGATGGGGGAATAGGAGATTCAATACCACTTAAATTTATGGAAGAGCAGGGATTTGACCGGAATGTTGTAATACTGACCCAACCCCTGCATTATGTAAAACAAAAAAATAAATTTATGCCGATAGCAAAAATCTTTTTACACAAGTATCCTAATATGGTAAAATCGATGGGAGACAGACATTTCAGATATAATGACACAATCAGCTACATTGAGAGCAGGGAAAAAGAAGGAAAAGTGCTGGTAATCAGACCACCGGAAGCTCTTAATATAGGAAGTATGGAGACCAGAACCGAAGAGATAGACAGGGTATATATGATAGGTAGAGAAACGGGCCTTGGATATGTGGAGTTAATCAAAGATTTTTTGAAAAAAGATATCTTTGCGGGAAATAAGCTGTCCTAAAGAATGTTTTTTAAGGAGTAGATATGGAACTTTCAGCAATAAGACATATAGCAGATAAAAGATGTTGCTTATCAGTTGGAAATAACGGTTTTTTATTTAGAATACAGACTAAAAAAAGCGATGTATCGGAAATTGTACTTCATACATTGGATAAGTATATGAAGCCTGAAGTAAAAGATACGAAGCAGGCACATATGATGAAAAAAATCGCAACAGACAGGCTTTGCGATTATTATGAGACAACGGTGTACTTTGATTACAGCATAAGATGTATAAGATATTATTTTGAAATAACAGGAAATGACGGAGAAAAAGTATTCATCGGAAGTGAATGTTTTTCCGGAAATGAGATAACAGACATTGACAGAATGTATAACTGCACATGCAAGTTAAGGGAAGAAGAAAGAATTGATGTCCCTGATTGGGCGGCAGGTAAGGTTGTATATCAGATTTTTCCTGCAAGATATGCTACAACAAAGCATGTACCGGAGAATGTCTGGTATAAAGCACCGATAGGAGACAAAACAGACCTTAAAGGTGATTTAAGAGGAATAATTAATACTTTGGACCATCTTAAGGAACTTGGAATAGATATATTATATCTCACACCGATTTTTAAATCTCCGTCAACACATAAATATAATACTGTAGATTATTATGAGATATCTCCTGATCTGGGAACTAAGGCAGACCTGAAAGAGCTTGTGGAAAAATGCCACGAAATGGGTATGAAGGTTATACTTGACGGAGTTTTTAATCATACAGCCACCGATTTTTTTGCTTTTCAGGATGTAATGAAGAATGGCAGCAGTTCCAGGTATTATGACTGGTATTATATAGAAAAATATCCCATCAATATGGGTTCGGGAACTAAAATTCCGGGATATCTTACGTTTGCATATTATGGCGGAATGCCAAAACTTAATATGTCCAATGATGAAACGGCAGAATATTTTACCAACGTAGGCAAGTACTGGATTGAGGAATGTGACATAGACGGCTGGAGACTTGATGTCGGAGATGAGATTTCCCATTCATTTATGAAAAAATTCAGAAAAGCAATCCGCAGTGTCAAAAAAGATGCCCTCATTGTTGGAGAAGACTGGCAGCACGGCAGGGATTATCTTGACGGTGATGAATGGGACAGCATAATGAATTACAGCTTCTGGCGTCTGGTAAAAGATTATGTTATGGACAGCAGTATAACTGCAAGCGAAGCGGTTGAGGACATAGGACATATAAGAGGAATGTTTCCATCACAGATATTCAATGTGTTGTGGAATTTGATTGATACACATGATACTCCGCGTTTTCTTGCAATGTGCGGTAATGATAGGAAAAAACAATGTTTTGCTGCGGCAATGTCGCTGCTTTTACCCGGTATGCCTTTTATATATTACGGAGACGAATATGGAATCGGAGGGGGAAATGACCCTGACAACAGACGTGGAATGTTGTGGGATTCCAAATATCAGGATGAAGATACATACAGTCTGTACAGAAAGCTTATTGCAATCCGTAAGGAATATAAAGATATAGCACAGGGCACAATAACCGAATACAGGACAGATGATGAGAATAATATAATTATATACTGTTGTGGTGAAGGCGATGGCAAAGTGACTGTTATTCTGCATGGAAAAGGTGACAGAGTGACCTTGGAAGAGTTTGCCGGCAGGAGTAATCTTTTATCCGATAAGATATTTGACGGTATAATGGAAGAATTTTCTATAGCAGTGATAAAATAATTATGTTATAATCTTTTAAAAAATCAGGAGGATATTGATATGAGTATGGCAAGTGAAAGAAAAGCCGAGATGCAGGTTTTTCACAGTGGTGATGTAATTGTTTCAGACAGAATATACAACCTTACACTGGGAGCAACAGTGTTATGGGGAGTGGCAATGAACGTTGTTCTTTGTGCTTTTTGCGGTGATTTTGTTGCAAGCGTTAATCCGTTTATTTTCCTTATTGCATATTTTGCATTGGCATTTGGCGGTCAGGTAATTTCATATAAGAGTAAGAGTCCGGTTGTCAGTTTTATCGGATATAATATGGTAGTTGTGCCGGTAGGGCTTGTTGTGGCTTCCGTTGTTTCATATTACGGCGGAATAGGAGCGGAAGAAGTAGGACTTGCATTTCTTTTTACCGCGATAATCACAGGATGTATGATTTCTTTAAGCATAATATATCCTAACTTTTTCTCAAGAATCGGCGGTTCGCAGGACTGATTGGGCTTGTTTTATCCGGAATAGTAATGACATTCCTTGGTATTGATTCTTACATTTATTCATGGATTGGAGCAGTAATTTTCAGCCTCTACATCGGATATGATTATTACGTTGCACAAAGATATATCAAGACAGTGGACAATGCGGTAGACAGTGCAATATCAATTTATCTTGATATAACCAATCTTTTCCTCCATCTGCTCAGAATACTTGGAAGAAAAAGATAATCCGTCATTATCTGAAAGGATATAGAACCAATGAAGATTATTGATTTGCTCAAATCAGATAAAGTAACGGTTTCGTTTGAGGTTTTTCCGCCCAAGTCAGAAGCCAATTATGAATCAATTTATAGTGCTGCAATGAATGTTGCCGCATTGAAGCCGGCATATATGAGTGTTACCTACGGAGCCGGAGGAAGCACAAGTAAGAGCACCTTAGATATTGCCGGTGATATCCAGAAAAGATATGATGTATGCACTATTGCACATTTAACCTGTGCAGGTGCGGATAAAGATGATATACATAAATCTCTTGATGGCATGAAAATTAAAGGAATTGAGAATATTCTTGCATTAAGAGGCGACAGACCTAAAGATTATGACGGAGACCCTTTTGAACATTACAGATATGCGTCAGAGCTTATATCAGAAATAAAAGAATACGCCGGCGATAGTTTTTGTATAGGAGGAGCATGCTACCCTGAGGGACATGTTGATGCCGCTAATAAGAAGGAAGATATCGGTAACCTTAAGAAAAAGATTGAAGCAGGCTGTGAATTCCTTACAACACAGATGTTTTTCGATAATAATATCTACTATAATTTCCTTTACAGGATAAGGGAGCAGGGTATCGTCGTACCTGTGGTACCCGGAATAATGCCTATTACAAGAGCTACGCAGGTTGCCAATGCACTTAAGCTTTCAGGCAGTAATATGCCTGAGAGATTCAGAAATCTTGTGGACCATTTCGGGACTAATCCTGCGGCAATGCAGCAGGCGGGAATTGCTTATGCCACAGACCAGATTATTGATTTAATCGCCAATGGAATAAATCATATTCATGTATATTCAATGAATAAGCCGGAAGTAGCAGCGGGAATCCAGAAGAATCTTTCGGAGATTATTAAATAAATGATAACCAGAAAAGAAGTAATCCGTTACCTTGGATACGGACAGAATATTCCTGATGACAAGGTAATGGAATTAATTAATAACTGCATAAAGGAAGTTGAAGCGGCTGCCAAACCCAAAAATGTTTACAGGCGCTTTGATGTTTTTATATCAGAAGATGACGTGATATCTGTAGCAGGCCTCACCATTGAAAGCCATAATCTTGCAAAAAATTTAAGAGGCTGTAGTGAGGCCGTTCTTTTTGCGGCAACGTTAGGAACAGATGTTGACCGCCTTCTTAATAAAGCACTTAAACTTGACATAGCCAAAGCTGCGGTAATTCAGGCTGCGGCGGCAGCTGCAATCGAAGATTATTGTAATGACTGTCAGAATGACATAACCGCAAAGGTTAAAAAAGAGGGATTGTACGTCAGACCGAGATTTAGTCCGGGATATGGAGATTTTGCATTAAGTCATCAGGGAAAATTCCTTAATGCAATAAATGCCACCAAATTAATAGGGATTACTTTGTCTGAAGGGGGAATAATGATTCCTGAAAAGTCGGTATCCGCCATTATGGGACTTAGTAAAATAGATACAAAATGCCATTTGGAGGGCTGTGAAGCCTGTGGTAATGCCGAATGCCAATATAGAAGATAAGAAAGAAGAATATTTATGAACATCCTTGATGAATTAGGCAGAAGAATATTATTTTTTGACGGCGGACTAGGCTCCCTTTTACAGGAAAGAGGTCTTGAACCGGGAGAGCTTCCTGAGACCTGGAACCTTACCAGACCGGAAATTTTGATAGATATTCATAAGGCATATATCAATGCCGGAGCGGATATTATTAATGCCAATACTTTCGGCGCTAACAGATTTAAGTTTGATAATCTTGAAGAAATAATTACAGCGGGTATTGCCAATGCTAAGAAAGCTGTTGCCGAAACAGGTAAAAAGGCTTATGTGGCACTTGATATAGGCTCCTGCGGCAAATTATTAAAACCTATGGGAACCCTTGATTTTGCTGATGCGGTTGATGTATTTGCGGAAATTGTACGAATAGGCGACAAAGCGGGGGCGGACCTCATCCTTATTGAAACAATGAGTGATACCTATGAGCTTAAGGCGGCTGTTCTTGCCGCAAAAGAAAATTCAGATCTTCCTGTGTTTGCGACCGTTATTTTTGATGAAAGCCATAAAATGCTTACAGGAGCAACTCCGGCAGCAGTCGTAGCACTTCTTGAAGGGCTTAATGTTGATGCTATAGGAATGAACTGCGGACTCGGACCTGAACAGATGAAACCGATTTTTGAAGAAATGGCAGAATACGCTTCTGTACCGCTTATTATCAATCCTAATGCCGGACTTCCGCGATCTGAAAATGGCAGGACGGTTTATGATGTAGGACCTGAAGAATTTGCCGGTTATATGGAGCTTCTTGTAAAAGACGGAGCATGGATTATCGGCGGATGCTGTGGAACAACACCTGAACACATCATGGCAACATACGACAGATGTAAGGATTTAAAGCTGATTCCTATTGTGGAAAAAGATATTACGCTTGTGTCTTCATATTCCCATGCGGTAGAAATTGGAAAAGTGCCCGTAATTATCGGAGAAAGAATCAATCCTACAGGTAAATCCAAGTTTAAACAGGCATTACGTGACCACAATATGACATATATCCTTGAAGAGGGAACTAAACAGGCTGATTCGGGAGCACACATTCTTGATGTTAATGTCGGACTTCCGGAAATAGATGAGACAGCAATGATGAAAGATACTGTTTTTGAACTGCAAAGTATTCTTGATCTTCCTCTTCAGATTGATACAACTGATATGAATGCAATGGAAACTGCTATGAGAATCTACAACGGCAAGCCGATGGTTAATTCTGTTAATGGCAAGAAGGAAGTTATGGAACAGGTATTTCCTCTTGTAAAAAAATACGGCGGTGCGGTTGTTGCACTTTGCCTTGATGAAGATGGAATACCTGATACCGCAGAGGGCAGAATTAAAATTGCCGAAAAGATATATGCAACTGCGGCAACTTACGGAATTAAAGCTAAAGATATAGTTATAGATGCGCTCACAATGACAATGAGTACGGATAATGAATCGGCTAATATAACCCTTGATACTGTCCGTGAAATTAAAGCAAGAGGCGGAAGAACGGTTCTCGGCGTATCAAATATTTCTTTTGGACTGCCACAAAGAGAACTCATTACTTCAACATTTTTTACCATGGCACTTCAGGCAGGATTGTCGGCAGGTATAATTAATCCTAATGCAAAGGCGATGATGCAGTCTTACGATACATATATGGTTCTTTCAGGTAATGACAGCCAGTGCACAAAATATATTGAAAAATACGCAGTGGCACCTGAAACAGCAGAAACAAAACCTAAGACAACGGCAAATTTCAGTCTCTCGGATTGTATTGTCAAGGGACTTAAAGAAAATGCATACACAGAAACCGTTGAACTCCTTAAAACTAAAGCACCAATGGATATAATAAATGGAGATCTTGTGCCTGCACTTGATATTGTGGGAAAAGGTTTTGAAAAGGGAACAATGTTCCTTCCTCAGTTACTTATGAGTGCTGAAGCTGCCAAAGCCGGTTTTGAGGCAATTAAGGAATATATGAAAAAGAGTGGAAGCTCTGAAGAAAAGAAAGCAACAGTTGTTATTGCAACCGTTAAGGGTGACATCCATGACATCGGAAAAAATATCGTGAAAGTTATCCTTGAGAATTACAGCTATAATGTAATAGACCTTGGAAAGGACGTTCCGCCTGAGGATGTTGTTGATGCTGTAATAGCTAACGATGCCAAACTTGTAGGACTTAGTGCACTTATGACTACTACTGTAGTCAATATGGAAGCAACCATAAAACTTTTAAGGGAAAAATGTCCCGATTGTAAGATAATGGTTGGCGGTGCAGTTCTCACTCAGGAATATGCAGATATGATTGGAGCAGATTTTTATGGAAAAGACGCCATGCAATCGGTGTATTATGCAGAGAGCCTGTTTAATAAATAGAATATAGATTATTGTTAGAAACATAGTTGACGTCAGTTGATAATGATGATAACATTTAACCACGCATAACGTGGAAATGAGAGCTGATTAAGTTGAAAAATGAGAGACAAGCAGAAGTATTAAAAGAATTAAGAACAATAACGGGATATAATCAGAGAGAAATGGCAGAAAGTCTTGGTATGCCATTGCGTACATGGGAAGACTGGGAAGCAGGCAGACGTAGTATGCCGGATTATAATCTTAGAATGTTGACGTTTTATGTCATGTCAACATTTAAGAAAGTAAATAATTCACATACTGTAAATATTGTTCACGATGAAAACGGAAATGCTATTGTTATAATTAATGATATACGTTTTAAGGGTAGACAGAATATTGATTGGCATGCGGTAGAAGAATATCTGTATGAATATGTTGGAGAAAATGTAGAGATAATTGAAAGTGCAGATATTGTTTATATTGGAAACGATTTTCCTAAAGAAGTGAAAGGTTCAGAGGATACCAGAAGACTTAGGGGAACCAATGCGAAGGCAAAAGCTAATGCGACAACAGAGACAATAGGATTGTTGAAATATGCGTCTAATAAACGTTGGCAGAAAAATTTTAAGATTAAGCATGGGATAGATGCGGCATATGGATGGTATCGTTTTACGTCGAGGTTTGCTTTGCCTGTATATACGGCGGAGGGAATACTTGAAAGATACAATATATACAGGATAGAAATGTTAATACGACATGCTTCTGATGATAAATTATATCTGTATGATATGGTAAATACTAAAAAAGAAAAAGAAACGAATACCCCATCTTGACCAAGGTCGTACGGTAACAAACTCGTTTCTCTAACAGAAATATAACACGACTTACAGGAATAATCAATAATATTTTTATATTAATATAGAAAAGGGCATTACCACTTCAAATAGTGGTAACGCCCTTTTTGTGTAAATTTATCTTTTTTCTACAGGGAGAACTCCCGGTTTAAGATGACTTACATCCATATATACAGGAATTCCGTCTCTATATGTGAGTGTAACTTCTCCTTCAATAAGTGGTTTTAAGTAGTCAATCATCTCAGCGGTTACGTCATTACCGCGTTCATTAATCCATTCAACAGGAACTGACTTGGCTTCATTGGCAATTCCTGCGATTCTGGCATAGCCGTATTCAATGGTATAAGGGGCGTTGCTTGAACGGGTCATTGTAACCATTGAAGCGGTAACACCTGCTTCGGCAAGTTCTACAGCTTTATGACCGGAATTAAAAGCTTCGTCAAGGTCTGTCTTTGAAGCTTCGTGGGCTGCACAACGCTGTAATACATTGACTTCTACAGAACGGACTTTAACACCGATTTCCTCTTTTACGATTTCAGCAAGAGCCTGTCCGGCACCACTTAACATCTTGTGACCGAAATGGTCGGCTACACAGTCTCCGGCACTTATATAGTTGCCGGCTTTATCTCGTATACCTTCGGAAATTGCAACAATAAGGTTATTATTGGTTTTAAGAAATTCTTTGGCATCTTCGATAAATTTGTCTTTGTCAAAAGGAACCTCAGGCAGATAAATAAAGTGAGGTGCGGTATTATAACCATTTCTTGCAAGTGCGGATGAGGCGGTAAGCCATCCGGCATCCCTTCCCATTATTTCAACTATGGTTACACTTTTTACCGCATAAATAAATGTGTCATGTGCAATTTCAAGAAGGGAGGTTGCAACATATTTTGCAGCGGAACCAAATCCCGGTGTGTGGTCTGTTACCATAAGGTCATTGTCAACAGTCTTTGGTATACCGATTATTTTTACATCACTGCCTATTAAAGAAGCATATTCCGAAAGCTTAAGCACAGTGTCCATGGAATCATTGCCGCCGATGTAGAAAAATGCTCCTATATTATAACGATTGAATTGTTCAAAAATTCTCTTATAATCGCTGTCATCCCTGTGGTAATCCGGTAATTTGTAACGGCATGAACCAAGATACATGGCAGGTGTGTGCTTAAGACACAAAAGTTCTTTATCATCAGGAACTTTTTCTGAAAGATTAAGGATCCTGTTATCAAGAATACCCAGAATACCGTTAACCGAACCGTAGATTGTGTCATACATTTCCGAGTCCGCGACACCCTTAATTACTCCCGCAAGACTGGAGTTGATTGCAACAGTAGGACCGCCTGACTGTGCAACAAAACAATTTAATTTAGCCATTGTAATTGTCTTCCTTATTTTATGTGATGTACTAATTGTAAGATAGACGTAAATTATTGTCAATAAATTCATCTGATAAGCAATCAAAGATTATATATTGTCCTGAAAAACCAATTGACGGTGGGTGTTTGATAGATATAGAAAATGCAAAAAAATAAAAAAGAGTTCCGCAGCTTATATGCACGGAACTCTTTTTTTGGTAATCAGGGAAAGAACGTCATAGAAATTTTTAACATTCTTTCCATTTGCCCTGCCTGTAGAAGAAGATAGATATGACAGTGGCAACCGTCCATCCGATTGGCCAAGCACACCAGATTCCGGTACTTAAAAGAGCTGTCTTTGATAAGACTATAGCAAGAACAACTCTTAATATAAGGTCTGTAAATGTTGCAATCATGAATTGCTTCATAAGACCTGCACCTCGGAGGATACCATCGGCTACAAGTTTAGCCGATACTACAAAATAAAATGGGGCAAGGATTCTCAGATATATTGAACCTGAACTTATAGCCTCAGCGGATGGATTATCGATAAAGAAGGTAAGTAAAGCCTTCGGAAATATGACATATAATAGACAAAGCGGAAGTGAAAGGCACCATACTAATTTTACACCTGCCTTAAAACCGGCTTTGACACGGTCGAATTTTGCTGCACCGATATTCTGGGAAGCAAAATTGGAGACGCCGTTTGCAAGTGTTGTAAATGATGTAATTACAAGGTTGTTAAGTTTGACGCCTGCGGAATATCCGGCAATTACGCCAGTTCCAAATCCATTGATGACTTTCTGGATAACGATATTACCGATTGATATGAAGCTCTGCTGTAAAATACTTGGAATTGCAATAATAATGAACTGTACGAAAATGCTTTTATTGAATATGTAATGTTTCTCATCGGTTTCGATTTTGTGAAGACGACGAAGAACTACAACAAGCGAAAGTATACAGCTTATACTCTGGCAAAGGAAAGTTGCCCATGCAACACCTGCAACACCCATATTGAATACCTTTACAAAAAGGATATCTACGCCGATGTTTGAAAGCGAGGATGCAGCAAGAAAATAGAAAGGCGTTTTGCTGTCACCGAGAGCAGAAAAAATACCTGTGGCTATGTTATAGAAAAATACAAAAGGAAGACCATATACATATATATCAAGATATAATTTGGAATCATCATAAATTTTGGTAGGTGTACCTATGGCATGAAGCAAAGAACCACCTGCAAATATTCCAATAAACATAAGTATAAGACATATAGCTGCACTTGTTACCATTGATGTGTAAACAGATGTTTTGACATTGCCGTATTCCTTGCTTCCGAAAAACCTTGCCGTAATTACGGAACAGCCTATGTTACAGCCGAATGCAAATGCAATAAAAATAAGAGTGATTTCATAACTGTTGCCAACAGCCGCAAGAGCATTTTCACCGATGAATTTTCCGGCTACCCATGAATCGGCTATGTTGTATAACTGTTGGAAAATAATGCTTCCGAACAACGGAATACAGAACTTCCACAGCACATTTTCGGGATTTCCCACTG
>ERZ779809.184-NODE-184-length-18865-cov-2.07395_pt1 | contig 18865 bp, 16 predicted proteins | sample MGYA00511096_ERZ779809 | MGnify/ENA primary metagenome ERZ779809 (study PRJEB29588, sample SAMEA2157192) | human gut metagenome | biome: human gut; feature: human-associated habitat; material: faeces | place: Denmark | collected 2008/2010 ...
TACCTGCTTCGCCCGGCAGAATGCAGATGAAGTTGCAGAGCAGGGCAATGGCTCCTCCCGTCAGCATGGTGACAGGTAGCAGAGAGTTATGGTTGGAGGTTCCCAGCATGAGGCGGGCAATGTGCGGCACAGCCAGTCCGATAAAGGAAATCGGGCCGCAGAAAGCGGTAGTCGTCGCTGTCAGTAATCCGGTGGCGACAAGCAGCAGGTTACGTGTACGGCGGATGTTGATTCCCAGGTTTTCGGCATAGCGTGTTCCCAGCAGCAGGGCATTCAGAGGCTTTATCAGCAGTATGGTAATCAGCAGTCCCGCCATTGTGACCAAGGAGAAAAAGGGAAGCTGCTGCAAAGATACTCCTCCAAAGTTTCCCATTCCCCAAATCATGTAGGAATGCACCCCTTCTGCCGTGGAGAAAAAGTTGAGCAGGGAGATGGCAGATGAAGTGATATACCCTATCATGATACCTATAATGAGCAGCATGATGCTGTTTTTTATCAAAGTGGAGAAGAACAGGATGATTCCCATCACCAGCATGGAGCCTATGAATGCTCCGATAATGACGGACAGGAATCCGGATAAAGTGAATACTCCGGCAGTAATCGTACCTGCGCCTGCCAGCATGACCAAGGCAACTCCCAAACTGGCTCCCGAACTGATTCCCAGTATGGAAGGGTCGGCCAAAGGGTTATTGAATGTGGTTTGCAACATCAGTCCCGATGCTGCGAAGGAGGGCGGTAATAGCTTGCGGCAGACGGGATTCCCAGACTATGAAACTCCAACTCGCCTTTTCTACTTCATTGCCTGTAAGGATATGCCACACCGCATCGGCAGGGATGTTTACCGAACCGAACAACAGGTTGGCTCCTGTCAATGCAAGGATGAGAAGGAGCAGTATGATACCGTATTTTGTTCCTTTGTTATTCATTGATACTGTTTGGGGGTACGCCCACTGTAGGGAGTGTGTCAAAACTAACCCTATCGTCAGCTGTAGGGGCAGCATTATCCACGTTTTGACATAACCCTACGGTGATTTACTCCGCTAATTTAGTGAAATATTTTAATTCATACCCTTCTAAAAGCGTAGGATGGAATATTTTTATCAAATCTTTCAGTAATCGGTCGGGATGGAAAGGGGAATCTTCGTAAAAGTCTACCTTCCCTGTGTTGCATCCATAAATGTTGCGTTCCTTGAATGCACGGAAACCGGTGTATGGAGCATAGTCCTGCTCCAATTCCTTATAAGTCTTGTCAATGGCCTGATTATATTTGATGAGCCAGAAATCTGCATTCTGACCTTTGTCAAACACGGTTTCGAAGGCTAGGGGAACAGAACCGCTATGCTCGTCATCGGCAAACACATAATTGGCTCCGGCATCCGCATAGATGCGCGCAGAGGTGCTTTTACCTCCCGGAACATACCAAGCCGAACCGTTTTTCAGTTCGCTGATAACGCTCGGTGCAGATGAAAGGGGAGCAACCAATGCTTTCAGCTCATTATAGTTTTTTTCCACCTCGGCAAACAAGCTGTCCGCTTTTTGTGCCTCACCGAACAGAAGGCCGTAGAAGCGCATCCATTCGGCACGTCCCAATGCCGAAGTTTCCATGTAGTCTGCACATTCGATAATGGGGATGTTGAGTTTTTCCACCCGTCCGTATCCGCCACTGTTCTCGAAAGGGGAGAGCATAATGGCATCGGGGTGCAGGTCGATTATCTTTTCTATATCCGGGTTCATTCCATTCCCTACATCGGCGATGCTTCCTGTGCGGCAGCCATCCTGCACTTCTTGCAGTTTGATATACTTCAAATCGCAGACTCCTCCAATACTTTTCAAAGCACCAATCTGGTTGAGCAATCCGCAATGTACGGATGAGTAAACAACGGCCTTGCTCAATGGCGTGCGGACAAGTGTCCCTTCCGGCAAGTCGGCAGGCAGGGACTTTTCTTTGTCAACCAAGACATAGGTATGCAGTATCCGGGTCGTATCCCATGGATTGCGCAGACGGGCAATGGTATAGTCTTCGGTTGCAGACAGATTGAGGTTTTCTGCATAACGCAAAGGGATTGCTTTTTCTGCTTCTATTACAGAAGCAGTCTTGCTTCTTCCGCCGCAGGAGGAAAAAAGCAAGACTGAAAGCATCAGGTGAATAAAGAGAGAAAATTGTTTCATTGGTTAGTCAATAAATACGGCTGCTCTAGGACTTACACCACCGCTCTCGAATTTTTCAATAAAAGTACCGTCTTTCTTGAAACGATATATATCTCCGTTAGTATTATAATCGGTAGTACCGACATAAAAATCTCCATTTTCAGGATTGATACTCAACATATAAAAGATACGAGTCTTGAGTTCTTCTGGCATTTGTAAAAAACTAGTTTCTTCTTTTTTGTTGGTTTTAGCATTATAAGAATATAATGTATGGTTGGATGTATTTGTATTATAGTCTGTTTCTGAATAGATAACATATACCACATCATTATATTCAGCCATTAATGTGCCCGGTCCAATTTTTTTGTAGGTTTTGTTTTCTTTGTCATAGATTGCTACAGTATAGTCATAATCAGGGTACGGACCACCATATCCTTGGATGAAAATTTTGTCATTAGCTTCTAGTATCCTATCCGGATTCTGGAAAATTTCCACATGCTCTGCTGTATCAAAAGTCTTGATATCAATGATAGACAAACGATTGTCATATCCGAAACCGGAGTTTACCAGATATAGTTTGCCATCTTCTTCAATAATATGCTCGGGATTTTGTCCTACAGCTACCATCTTTTCAAAAGTTAATGTGTTAGCATCCAAACGGGCTACATTACCACTGCTTAAAGTAACGTAAAGTTTTCCGTCTTCAGCAGCCATATAGCGAGGCTGTCCTTGCTCGTCTGTAAAGCTATAACGCGCTTGTTCTACACAAGCTTCATTCAGTTTGCATACATATTTAGAGCCATACATGGATACATAAATATTATTATTATATTTTATCATATCTTGTCCTGTATCTCCTAGTTTGGCTTCATTTTGCTTATAGAAAATGTCATCTATTACATTGTTTCTTTTATCGGGATCATAGTATGTGATGCCGGCATTGTTCTTTTGATAAGAACCTTCATTCAAAATGTAGACACGATTTTCAGGCAATTCCACCTTCGAACCTTCATCGTTTTTTTTGCTGTCATCGTCATCATCACTACATGAGGTGAATGAAACACCCAGCATTAACATACACAGTGTTCCAAAAAATAAGCTTCTTAGTTTCATAATTAATTTTTAAAAGTTAGACATTTATATTGTTTAAAATCTTAATACTCCCGTTATGCGCCAGGAACGTCCGGGCATGGGATAATATTTGATAACATCATATTGCTTGTCAGTGAGATTGATAACTTCTGCCTGAAGGCGGAGGTGACAGCCTTTCATTGTAAATTCCCGCCATAAAGTGGCTGTGTGTTCTACATAACCGTCTATCTTATTCACCGGTATATTCTGTGCCATATAGTAGCGTTCGCTGACCCCTGTCAGGCTGTAACCCACATTAATCCAAGGAGTTTCGATGGTGGTCGAAGCATTGCCGCTATGCTGAGGCGTATAGGGCAGCTGGTCTTTATAATTCTTGGCATCGGGATTTGTCATATCTATGGCTTTTTGCCAGGAATAATTGCCGCTTAATCCTACGTTTATGTTAGGGCAGACAGGTATGGAAGTAGCCATTGTCGCATCAAGGCCGGTGATATGTACCGTGCCGTAATTCTGCATTTTCCATACATAAGTACTGGGAAAGGCGACTATTTTATCGGTTACTTCATTATAATATCCGTCAAGAGTGATAGAAAGGAAATCGGTAAACGAAAACGGCTTGCCGTTCCAAGTGACACCTATATTGTATTCGCGTGCCTTTTCCGGGCGTAAGGAGGTATTTCCTATGCGTAGATAATAAAGGTCATTGAAGGTAGGTACGCGGAACGTATTCTTATACATTGCGCGGACGTATAATTGTTCTTCTTTCCATGGCTGAATGGAAACGGACAGGGTGGGCGACAGGCGTTTCCGGTCGTCGGGAGTATTCCCTGCTTTTACTTCTTCCGTAATGAAAGTCCCCACCAATGTGCCCGATAGCTTGATACGTCCCCATTGGTAACGTGCATTGAGGGCTGTGAGCGAGGAATATCTCACCGGGTTGGGGCTGTCGTTGATATTGGTGTGAAGGGTATTGATGAATCCATCCTGCGCGAGCGATAATTCCAGACCTTTGACGGGCTGATAAAGCACGGCGGCGGACAGATAATATTCGTCCTGACGGTCTGCTTTCCGTTTTCATACTTCACGTCTGTATCTTCGTATTTGTTCCAAGAATGGTTGAACTTGGCTTGCGCCTGCAAAGTCCATTTGGGGGAGAAGGTTTTCTTATAACGGGCTTGGGTGAAGAAATTCTCGTCCCACAAACGTTCTTCTGCCTTCGGGTTGTATAGAATGACAGCACCGGGCAGTCCGCGTTCGGAATAAAAATAATAGGCTTTCACATCCAGTGTACTTTCGTCATGGAAAGTATGAAACAGATTCGCCTCTCCCTGCCATGTATGAATATCCGAATTGTTTCTTTTCTCTTGAGTGATGTATTTTCCGTTTTCCAATGTGAAGGGATAATTACCGTCGGCACGTATAAAGGAAGCATCGACTGACAGACCGGTGTGTTCTCCCAGCTTCTGCCATCTGCGTATGGATGGGGCTATGTAGCCAAAGGCTCCTCCCCGGATTTGTATTTGTGACAGGGAGGATTTCCCATTTTCGAAGACGGGTTTCTCCGTTTCAATGCTGAGTACTCCTGCCGAAGCATACAGACGGGCCGGTTGCAGCAGATTCTCATCTTGTCCGATTGCCAATGAAAGAGAGGATACATTGTCGAGGGAGAAACGCCCGATATCGATTTGTCCTGCCTGACTGTTGCTGACGACTACTCCATCGTAGCTGACTGCTGTGTGTGCAGCTCCTAAATTGCGGATGGAAACGGTCTTCAGACCGCCTATGCCTCCGTAATCACGGACGTTGGTTCCGGCAAAACGCCTTACGGCATCTGCCATATTCTGTAACCCCAAGTTCTTTATATCTTCCTTGTTGATAAGTTGTACAGGGCTGCCGGTTGTTACTTTGGCAGGCGGACGTCTTGCCGTAACCGTAACTTCATCTATTTTATGCACTTTTCCGGTGATGGAATCTCCTTTCTCCTGTGCCTGTATTTCAAGCGGCAATAGGAGAAAGCTGCAAAGCAGACAAAGCCATAGCTTATAAGCCTGGTTATTTCCTTTCATTTAAAAAAACATATTAATGAATAAATACCGCATTCTTACCGCTGCTCTTTCCTCGAAAGCGACGGTCGATGACTTTACGTTTTGCAGGTCTTCTGACTTACTCCTGTTTACTTGCCTTCCCACCTTATTATATATACAGGCAGTGGCGTGAGTGGATAAGTAAACCTATCCCCTTATAGAGGTAGATGGAGCTTACAGCAGCGGGACTGTTCAGGACTTGCACCTGATTCCCTTTTCATCCGCTTCCTCGCATCAGTCGGAGGTACGCGGAACAAAACATGGCAAAGATAGTTTGTTTGGATGAATAAGAAAAGGAAAATGATAAAAAATCCTTTTTTTAATTAGTTACAGATTTATTTTCTCCCAGCAAAAGTAGGCGTGTATAACGGTTCTTTTTTTAGTGACAAAACGACTTGATTCTATCCATGTTGAAGATAAAATAGAATAGTATTGAATAAAATAAAACTGATGCTTAACAACATTCAAATATTGATTCGCTTTATTCAATACAATCACTATATTTGTTAAATGGATAATCTTAAAATACGTAATAGATGAAACACTTGAATTTTATTTTAGCCGGTTTATTTTTCCTGTGCGGTCTTTGTTGTCGGGCACAAGTGCTTCCTTTGGAAGAAAATGTGGTGCTGAACACCAAGGAAGGACAAATCAAAGGAAAACTGCTTTTGCCCGGTGGGGTGAAAACCTGTCCGGTGGTGCTTATTATAGCCGGCTCCGGACCTACGGATATGGATGGTAATTCAGCCATTGGCAATTTGAGGAATAATTCGTTGAAGTTTCTGGCGGAAGGCTTGGCGGCAAACGGCATCGCTTCCTTGCGCTTTGACAAGCGGGGGATAGGAACCAGTGCGTCGGCAGGTAAGGAGGAAGCGAAACTTCGTTTTGAAGATTATGTGAATGATGTGACGGGCTGGATTGATTACCTGGCGAAAGAGAAACGTTTTACGACAATCACGGTGGCAGGACATAGCGAAGGGGCGCTGATTGGAATGCTGGCCTGTCAGAACCGGCCGAAGGTGAAAGGCTATATCTCGGTTGCCGGTGCGGGGCGTCCTGCCTACGAGATTATAGAGGCGCAAGTGGCTGCTCAACAGAATCCGGAAGCGGTGCGGAAGGAGGTGGCATCCATTAACGGGTCCTTGAAAAACGGCAAGGAAGTGAGTGACGTGCCGGCTTATCTGCAATCATTGTATCGGGCTTCTGTCCAGCCTTATTTGATTTCCTGGTTCAAGTATAATCCCCGGACGGTGATTGCTTCCGTCAAAGTGCCGGTCCTCATCGTTCAGGGTAAAAATGATATTCAGGTATCGGTGGAGGATGCCGAACTTCTGAAAAAGGGTTGCCCGGCTGCCGAACTGCTTTTGATTGATAAGATGAACCATGTGCTGAAAGATTGTGAATCAAAGGCCGTACAGCAGCAGATGCTTACTTACGGGAATCCTTCTCTGCCGGTGAACAGTACTTTGATAGCTTCTGTCAGTACATTTGTGAAAAAACTGAAATGATATGGGAGAAATAAAGAAACGTTTGCCGTTGCAATGCCCTGCGTGTGATGCACCGTTGAGGGAGACTCATTTCGGTCCGGCACCCAATCCTGTCTGGTGTGTTATGCGGCAGAGCATCTGATGGTGTGGCTGTTGTGTCGTATGTTGATAAGCCATCTTTATGGATAAAATAAAAAAGAGGATGCCAAAAGTCTTGTTGAAGCTTTGACATCCTCTTCTATGTTATACTGATGCGTTATTTAATCTTTTCTCGAATCTTGCTAAGATAGGCACGCATCCCCGCAGCATCTTTCTTGTTGATGATATCCAACAGCTCATTTAATTCTGTACGGATACCTTCTACCTGTGCAGGGGTGCGGGGATTGAATAAAATTTCCTGCAACAGGTAGTCGTCTTCGTTCAATACTCCTTTGGCTATCTTCATGTGGCGTTTGAAAGTAGTACCGGGAGCGTCCTGATGCTTCATCACTGCCGCAAAAACGAAAGTGGAGACAAAAGGGATGGACAGCGAATAGGCCACTGTCTCATCGTGCTCTTCAAAGGTATATTCAAAGATGTTCAGACCAAGGTTTTGGTATAAGTCCTTGAAGAAGATTTTACCCAGATGGTCGCCTTCGCTGATGATGATGGCATTTTCGGTGCTCAGTTTGTCAAGGTTGGCAAATGTGGGACCGAACATGGGGTGGGTAGATACATAACGGAATCCGCATTGGTCATAAAACTCTTTCAGTCCGGTCTTTACCGAGGCAATATCGCTGATGATGCAATCCTTGGGGAGAGCGGGCAATACTTGGTGAAAAGCATCCAGCGTATATTTCACGGTTGCCGCATTGATAACCAGTTCGGGTTTGAATTCTTCAATCTCTTCGAGTGTGGTATATCGGTAGGTATTGTAAACGAAACGAAGGCGTTTCGGGTCTACATCAAATACAGCGGTTTCGTGCTGGAAGCTCAATACATCGGTAAAGAAGGAGCCCATTTTACCGGCTCCTAAAATTAATATTCTCATCGGTTTACTTATTTATGATTTCCATTTGTTGCCTTACGCTTTCTTCGTGAATGGCTTCGAATACTTTTTTAATGAATTCTGAATCCATGCCGCACAATGAACCTTGTGCACCGCGCTTGTCCAGAATCTCATTGTAACGACCTGTCTGTAGAATGGTCATATCATGTTCTTTCTTGAATGTACCGATTTCACGGCAGACACGCATACGTTTTGCCAATACTTCGATAATCTCATTGTCGCAATCATCGATTTGGTTACGCAGTTCACCCAGATTTTCAGTTGTTTGGGTTTCTTTGCGGATGACCAGCAGATTTAGAATGTAGTCCAGCACATCGGGAGTGACTTGTTGGGCGGCATCGCTCCATGCACAGTCGGGATTGCAGTGTGATTCTACGATTAAGCCGTCAAAACCTAAGTCCATCGCCTGCTGGCAGAGGGGAGCTACCAACTCGCGCTTGCCACCGATATGGCTGGGGTCACAGAAAATAGGCAGTTCAGGAATGCGGCGGCGCAATTCGATAGGGATATGCCATTGGGGTAGGTTACGGTAAATCTTTTTATCATAAGAAGAGAATCCGCGATGGATAGCACCCAGTTGCTTCAAACCTGCATTGTTGATGCGCTCGAAAGCTCCAATCCACAATTCAAGGTCAGGGTTGACAGGGTTTTTAATCAATATAGGAATATCCACACCTTTCAGTGCATCGGCAATTTCCTGCACGGCAAACGGATTGGCAGTGGTGCGTGCGCCAATCCAAAGCACATCAATACCTGCCTTTAAACATTCGTAAACGTGTTTGGCAGTAGCTACTTCGGTGGCAACATACATACCGGTTTCCTGTTTCACACGTTTCAGCCATGCCAGGCCGTCTACACCGATGCCTTCGAAACCTCCCGGTTTGGTACGCGGTTTCCAGATGCCGGCACGGAAAATCTTAATGCCTTTATTGGCCAGCATAGTGGCGGTATCCATTACTTGTTCTTCGGTTTCGGCACTACATGGGCCGGCGATAATCATCGGGCGTTTCTTTTCAATTCCCGGAAGTTCGATGGGTTTTAAATCTAATTCCATAATCTGATATTTTGTTACATTATCTTTTTAATTCTTTCCAGTGCTTCTGCCAGCTTTTCTTCTTTGGCACAGAGGGAAATACGGATATAGCGTTTGCCGTTGCTGCCGAAGATAAAGCCCGGAGTAATGAACACACGTGCTTCGTGCAAAACTTTTTCGGTCAGTTCTTCTACATCATTGTAAGATTCGGGAATGCGTCCCCAAAGGAACATACCTACCTGATTAGGGTCAAAGCTACAACCGAGTACTTTCATAATCTCTTCTGCCAGTTGGCGGCGACGGCTATATACATTGACGTTCGCTTCTTCGTGCCATTCCACACTGTTGTTGTAAGCTTGTGCGGCGGCCAGTTGCATGGGGCGGAAAGTTCCTGAGTCAATATTACTCTTTATTTTCAATATCCATTGTACAAACTGCGCATTGGTGGCGAGCATTCCCACACGCCAGCCGGGCATGTTGTGGCTCTTGCTCATAGAGTTGAACTCGATGCAGCATTCTTTGGCTCCGGGCACATTAAGAATACTCAGTGGTTTCTTGTTCAGGATAAAGCTGTATGGGTTGTCGTTTACAATCACAATATTATGGCGGCGTGCAAAGTTTACCAGCTTTTCATACAGTTCCATCGTGGCGTTCGCTCCGGTCGGCATATTGGGATAGTTGGTCCACATAATCTTGACGCGGCTCAAGTCCATCTTCTCCAGTTCATCAAAATCGGGTTGCCAATGGTTGTCTTCGCGCAGGTTGTAGTTCACAATCTCACTGCCTAATATTTTATTTAAAGAGGTGTAGGTAGGATACCCCGGATTGGGAACCAATACCTGATCACCCGGATTGACCAATGCCAGCGTCACATGCAGGATACCTTCTTTGGAACCGATGAGCGGCTGGATTTCGGTTGCCGGATCAAGCTCTACATGATACCAACGCTTGTACCAGTCGGCCATGGCTTTGCGTAATTCAGGAATGCCGACAGTAGGTTGGTATCCGTGCGCATCAGGACGCTTTGCCTGTTCGCACAACACATTGACGGTTTCTTCCGAAGGGGGCATGTCAGGGCTTCCGATACCCAAACTGATTACATTCTTACCTTCGGCATTCATTTGTGCCACTTCTTTCAGTTTACGGCTGAAGTAGTATTCGCTAACATTCGCCAGACGGTCTGCCGGCTGAATATTATATGGTTGATGTTCCTTCTGCATATTCTCCTAATATTTTAAGTTCTTTTGTCAATGGTGAAACGGCGTCGATAGACTGCTTGTATCTTAAATAATCATTGAAAATTACGTCTACATAGAACAGATATTCCCATTCGCGGCCTATAATCGGTAATGATTGAATCTTGGTCAGATTTATTTTATAGAAAGAAAAGATAGAGAGCACTTGCGACAGGCTTCCTTCGTTGTGGGGGAGGGAGAAGACGATGTTGGCCTTGTTTACTTTCGAACGTTCACGTAAGTCATCGGCTTTCCATGGGTCGGCCACTACAAGGAAACGCGTGAAGTTGTGTTTGTTTGTTTCGATGCCTTCTTCCAATACTTTCATTCCGTACAAATCGGCGGCGTATCTGGAGCAGATAGCGGCGTGTCCTTTCAGATTTTCCCGTTTGATGGCTTCCGCACTTCCTGCCGTATCTTCCGTTTCTACTATTTTCAGTTTGGGATGTTGTATCAGGAATTCACGGCATTGTGCCAAGGCAACGGGGTGGGAGTTGACTTCTGTCAGTGTTTCCCAATTGTCGTCCGGCAAGCACATGAAGCTGTGTTTGATGCGTAGTTTGTGTTCGCCGACAATGGTCATGCCGCTTTCGCGCAGTAACTCATAGTTGTGCAGCAAACTGCCTGCAATGGTGTTCTCGATAGCGAGCATACCAATTACATTGCTATCCTGCTTTATGTTCGCAAAGACTTCTTCGAACGTGGAACAGCAGATTAGTTCGATCTCTTCTCCGGGGAAGAACTTGTGGGCGGCAATGTCGTGATACGAGCCCGGTACACCTTGTATTGCTATCTTTTTCATTCGTATATATATTATAAAAAAATCCCGCTTCTGCCGGAAGCGGGATTTCGTTGTTATTATCGCATTGTTTTAATCATTGTTTAACGTACACATACAAACTCCCGCTTCACTTTGTTGCTAAAGTAAAAGTAATAAAAGAAGAAAAAGTATGTATTGTATAATGCTTTCATTTTGTTCTTATTGTTATTGAATACGCTGCAAAAGTAATATATTTCTAGTAAAAACAAATAAATAAGAAGCTTTTTTTCAATTTTTTTTTAGGCAGTGCCTGTTTGGCTCCTGCTTTCCATAATTCCCGGCATCTGTTGTAAAGCCCAATCTACTAATCCTTCTATATGTGGTATTAAGCTTTTCCCTCTTTCTGTCAGTTCATATTCTACTCGCGGCGGAACTTCGGCATACACCTTCCGGCTCACTAGTCCGTCAGTTTCCAGTGTGCGCAGAGTTACAGTCAGCATACGTTGTGAGATATCGGCTATTGTTTTATGAATGTCGCAGAATCGCATGGTTCCGTTAGCATTTAATGTGATAAGAACCAGCATAGACCATTTATCACCAAGCCTGCACAATACATTCCGTACAGGGCAATTATTATCCGGATGAAAATTTTTCATTTTTTAATATTCTCTATTTGCTTGCCGTTCAACAATGGTTACCTCTATGTAAGTTCCTTATCTACAGGTGCCTTCTTGTTTTTGGAAAGAAGGATACTTACATTTGCATTACAAAAGTAATAAACTTACTAAAGATAACTATTGTTCTACTAGATAAATTTATTGTTTCACTTATAATAAGTTAAGATTATGGCAAAGAAAGTAGCTGTTTTAGCGGTAAATCCGGTGAACGGATTCGGTTTGTTCCAGTATTTGGAAGCGTTTTTTGAAAATGGTATATCCTATAAGGTGTATGCAGTGGCGGAAACAAAGGAAATTAAAACAAACTCGGGCATTGAATTGGTGGCCGATGATGTGATTGCAAATCTTATAGGGCATGAAGATGATTTTGATGCTTTGGTTTTTGCCTGTGGGGATGCGGTTCCCGTATTTGCTCAAAATGCGGATAAACCTTATAATGTGGACTTGATGTCGGTCTTGAAGGCATTTGCCGGGAAGGGAAAGATCCTGATAGGTCATTGTGCTGCAGGTCTGTTGTTTGATTTTGCTGGAATAACAGAGGGAAAGAGATTAGCTGTGCATCCTTTGGCAAAACCGGCTGTAAGTAAAGGAATGGCTACTGATGAAAAATCGGTTGTTGATGGTAATTTTTATACAGCACAAAGTGAAAACTTTGTTTGGACAATGATGCCTCAGGTAATTGAAGCCTTGAAAAAATAAGGGAATATTAATGTCGCCCAATGTAGAAATTTCCTATATTTGGGCGACAATTCCTAAAAATAGAAACAATGAAATACAATTTTGATAAAGTGATAGATCGCAGCGGTACGTCTGCTGAGAAAGTAGAAGGGCTGAAACATATTTGGGGACGTACGGATTTGATTCCTTTATGGGTGGCTGATATGGATTTTGCCACAGCTCCTTTTGTAACAGATGCTATTCGTAAACGTTGCGAAAATGAAGTTTTAGGGTATACCGGCAAACCAGATAGCTATTATAATGCGATTATAAACTGGGTAAAACAGCGTTATGATTTGATCGTGACCAAGGAAGTGATAAATTTTGTTCCCGGCATTGTACCGGGCATCGGTATGGCTATGAATTGTTTTACTCAGAAAGGGGATAAGGTAATGATTCAACCTCCTGTTTATCATCCTTTTGCATGGGTTACTACTCGTAATGAGCGTACTTTGGTCATAAATCCGTTGAAATGGGAGAACGGGATGTACCGTATGGATTTGGATGCTTTTCGTGAACAAATTAAAGGTTGTAAGCTCTTTATTTTATGTAATCCTCATAATCCGGGTGGCGTTGTGTGGACTGAAGCAGAGTTACGAGCGATAGCTGATATCTGTTATGATGAGAAAGTATTGGTCTTCTCGGATGAAATTCATGCGGATTTGACTTTACCTCCTCATACGCATCGTCCTTTTGCTACTGTCAGTGAAAAGGCTCGAATGAACTCTGTTACTTTTATGTCTCCTAGCAAGGCTTTTAATATGCCGGGACTATCTGCCTCACATGCTCTTATTTTTAATGAAGATTTGCGTAAACGCTTCCGTATCTATATGGATGCCGGTGAGTTGGATATGGGACATGTCTTTGCTTTTCTTTCTGTTGAGGCTGCTTATAGTCATGGTACGGAATGGCTTGACCAATGTTTGGCGTATATACAAGGAAATATAGATTTTGTCGACGAATTTTTGAAAAAACATGCACCTAAAATCAAGGCCATTCGTCCGGAGGCTTCTTATTTAGTTTGGTTGGATTGCCGTGAACTGGAGTTGAGCCAGAAAGATTTGAATGAATTCTTTGTAGATAAAGCGCATTTGGCATTGAATGACGGGGAAATGTTTGGTAAGGAAGGCATTGGCTTTATGCGTTTAAACGTGGCAAGTCCGCGTTGTATCATTGAAAAGGCGATGAAACAACTGGCGGATGCTTATCAACTATATATAAAGTGATTATTTTAAGTATTGTGTCTTAAAGATATTCACGCATAAAATGAAGATGGATAATAATAACGGTCCGAATATGACACCCATGAATCCGAATAAGGAAAGTCCGATGACCACTCCAAAAATGGTGATGAGTGGATGGGTGTCTGCCATCTTCTTTTGCAGAATAAAACGAATTAGATTGTCAATGTTTGTTACAATTAATCCACAATAAAGAAGTAGTCCGACGGCATGTGTCCAATCTCCTGAAAGAGCAAGATAGGCGGCTAGCGGGAACCATACCAATGCTGTTCCTACAATAGGAATGACGGTGGCAAAGCAGGTCAGGAAGCCAAACAATAGCGCGCTGGGTACATCAAACAAATAGTAGCCTAATGTAGCTATTCCTCCTTGAATGACTGCCAGTAAGGGAATACCTATTGCATTACTTCTGACAATCATATTAATTTCTTTCAGTACATTTTTTTTGTTTGTATCGCTGAAAGGAAGTAACTCATAGATGTATTTTTCCATTTGAATTCCGCCAATCAGCATGAAGTAGAGAATAAAGACCAATACGAAAGCATTAACGGCAAAGCTACTGATACTTCCCATCAGAAACTGTCCGATGGCAGGAAGAATGGAGGCTATGGATGAAATGTTTTCTGCGCTTAGTAAGTCATATCCCGTCTTGGTATGAAGCCAATCGGCAAGATTGGTTACCGTATGGATAAAACCTGTCGTATCTACGTTTACCGTCTGTAATTTATTGATCAGTAACCATACAGCCAATGATAAAGGTACAAGAAAGCACATGATGGCTTCTATCAAGAGTAAAATGGCTGTAATACTTTTTTTGAAATGTTTTTCTTGGGTAAGATAAAACATTTGTTTTCTTACCATGATGTAAATGGTGCATGCTCCTAAAATACCTCCTATGAAAGGAGACATTTTTATAAATAAAATAAGTCCTAATCCCAGTATAATGGTGATAAGGGAATATTTCCAATACTGTTCTTTTACGCTCATGTGTTTTTTGCTTATTTTGTATATAAATAAACAATAAAACGAATTGAAATGTTCCGCTTTTAAAACGGAACATTCTTAGTCATGTTTTCATAATTATTGTATTGACCGCTAATATTCATTTCATTTTCAGGAGCCAGTTCTATTGCTTTCTTCATATCTTCCACAGATCCGTCTTTGTCTCCTTTAAGTAATTTGATACGTCCTCGTTCATGATATGCTTTGGCAAAGTTGGGATTGATTTCAATGGCTTCATCATATACAGCCAATGCTTTGTCAAAATCTTTGTTTACCAGATATAGTTCTCCTGACAGGATATAGGCCTTTTCATTGAACGGATTGAGTGACAATACTTGATTAAAACATTCTTGTGCTTGTTCCGGTTCATTGGTGGCGGCTAGAATTTCTCCTTTCAAAAGCAAGGCTTGTTCGTCGTCGGGATTGAGGCTGAGCAACTTTTGTATATCTTCGGCAGCATCTTTTGCTTGTTTCATTTTCCAAAGTACTTCAGCGCGTAGCTGGTATGCTTCGGTATAATCTTCTTTTAATACGATAGCTTTAGTCAGCATAGCGATGGCGGTGATATCATCTTTCATGCCGATAGCTGCTTTTGCTGTCAAATAGAAAGATAGGGGGTTCTTATTATCTAAAACCAAAGCTTTTTGGCAGGCATCCTTCATATTTTCGTAATCTTCCTGCATATAGCAGATGCCAGCTAGTGAAAGGAAGGTGTTTACTTGTTCAGGATCTTTTGTAGCCATGCGGTCTAGTGTGATACGGGCATCATCTAGTCGGTTTGCCTGTGTATAAGCAGTGGCTAGCAGGCTGAGTGTTTCCAATTCATCGTTGATGGCAACTGCTTCTTCAAAACATTTAATGGCATAAGGTAGTTTACCCATACGTTGGGCGCGGATGCCGTCGTATTTTAAAATCTCGAAGTTCTTTTTATCATTTTTCTCTTTTTCGGTTTCGGGGGTGTTGTTTCCGCCGAATAAGGATTTAAATAAGCCCATAATTTATAGTTGTTTTATTTGTCTATTGTTATAATAAATCGTCTGAGGTAAATTTCTTGTTCCTGATGCTGCATGTTGGTAAAACGTACTGCCTTTATTGGTTTCTGTTGTAAACTGGCAGTCAGTCGGTTGTTTTCTTGTGTAAAGTGTACTTTACTCCAGTCTTTTCCATTTGCAGATATCTCAAGACTTCCCCAAGTTTCGATTTCCGGTTTCCCGAAATCTATCTCTATATTTTCTCCGGGATAAACTTGATCCAGTTCGATAGTCAATGAACCATTACCGGGCCATCTGATAACTTCCAGCGCCGGAGAAATCTGAATGCGGTTTATCTTTACCTGTAAAGGTAAGTTCTTTATCTGACTGATATCGCTTATTAGTTTATGCGGCATATAGTCGGTTTCAGCATTCAGCAGTGTGCTATATTTTTGGTTATAGCATTGCGTGACGGTGGCGAAAGTTTGATCAATCAATGGCTTGATTACTCTTCCTGCTGTCTTTATACCCGGCTGGTAAGGGTTTTGGTTGTATGTCTGGTCAATTTGAAACATTTGTTGTTGCAAGGCTTTCACGTGTTTGTATTTACGCATAAATAAAGATTGGTCATTTTTGTCGTATGCTTTGACCATTGCCAGTACTTCATTTCCGGTTTCACCCAATAGTTTGAACTGATAAAGCCAAGGCATGATTTCTACTATAATCGGATTTTTATCAGCATGGGCGACTAAAATATCACTTGATTCAACCATCTGGCTGAAGGTTTCTTGTAGAATAGAGAAGTCTTTTTCAGTGTAAGTTTTATTTTTTATGTAACTTTCAGTAAAGCTCTGCGCTGTGGGTTGGAGATTTACAGATTCCTCTCGGCGATATTTATGTCCGTTGGGGCCCAAGTCCGAATTATGGGCGGCAAAGAATTCCAGTTCAGTGGCAGCATCGGGCAAAATGTTCATAATAGCGTCTTTCCAAGTTTTTTCACTGTTATATTTTGTTGGATTCCAAGCGTATGAGGCTACACTATAAATGGCTATTTTAGAAGCCTCGGCATGTTCCATCGGATTAGTTACAAAGCCAGACATCTGATTGGCTATTTGAGTATCGTTTCCATATACTGGTCCCATGAGCAGATGATCTCTAACGTAATCGGAAACAGGAAAGTTCCACCATATATATGCCGGACGTTTAATCCGTTCGTTTATCCATTGAATACCATCTTGGGTAATATCGGAAATAACCCGGTCTCCTGTCCACATAATTTGTATGGATGGATTCAGTTTGTCTCCTAAAGTAGTAAGATATCCTTTAGCAGGGTCGGACCAACTTTTATTGTATTCTGTAGGACACATGATAAGGGGAGTTACATCCGGTTTTACTTTTACAAAATGTTCATCTATGTAATTCAGCAGTTCTGCTTGTTTCACAGGGTTGGTACCTTCTCCTGAAATATCATCAAAGAAGACGGCAAAAGAACGGACACCGAGATGATACATCTTTTCAAATTTTGCCAATAATAATTCACGGTCTTCTTTATTCCATTTGATGTCTTGTCCCGGATGGATAGCCCAAACAAAATCGACTTCGTTTTCTTGAGCTACTTTTACTAATTCCTGTAATTGTTTTGCTTCTTTTTCGGGGTAAGGCAGACGCCAGTTGGGAGAACTATGGTAAGGGTCATCTTTAGGGCCGTATATATAGGTGTTCATTTTGTTTTCACCATAAAATTGAAGTTGGCGAAGACGGGCATTATGGCTCCAGGGGGTCCCGTAAAATCCTTCTACGACACCACGGTAGCGTATGGCCGGATAGTCTTGTATCTCTATTACCGGTAATTGGTTATCTTTGAGCAATTGTTTTAAGGTTTGCAAGGCATAGTAGGTTCCACGTTCATCGTTTCCTGCCAGAATTATTTCCTTATTATTGATGGATAGATAATAACCTTCCTTTTGGTTGGGGATCTGACGAGTAAACTTGCGGATGGACTTGTCTCCTTTTTCTCCTATATAAATGCGCAAACCGGTATTGGCCGGGTGTTTTCCACCTAATAAATCTTTTAATTCTTGTACGGCATATGGATTGGCTTCAGTTTCTCCCAAGAGTTGGTAAGTTTCAGGTAAATTGATTTGTCCGTCTTGTTTGGAAACTTGTTGAGGGATGGGCTGTACTTCTATGTTTTGGGCAAAGATAGTACAACCGGTAAAAAGACAAATGATTGCCAAATGCATTTTTTTCATGTTCTGTTGGGGTAAAAGGTTAATAAATCAATGGCAAAGATACGATTTATACAGAAAGAATTCCATCTTTTAATTGTATTATTTCTTCGGAAAGTAGGTAGGAGAGTACCTTTTCCGCTTTTTCACGATTGCTATTCAATTGGTTCAGTAGTTCTGAAGCAGGCATGGCACCTGCCTGCAATAGCTGTTTGATTTGTTGTTCCAATTCTTGAAATTCTCCCTGTTTTATTCCTGAATGATGGTTGTTAAGACATACATCACATTGTCCGCAGTTGTGCTCGTTCTTTTCTCCGAAATATCTGAGTAGCATTCGGCTACGACATTTATCATCGGCTGTGGCATATTCTATCATAGCCTTGATTCGGGTGGTATAGCTTTTTTTCCGGTCTTCGTATATTTCCCGAGTTAGGGCAAGGCGATTCTTTTCTTGCCGTTCACGGGTATATATAATATAAGGTGTCTTTTTCCGTGGAATGTAATGTATGATATGTCTACGAGTCAGCGCCAGTAGAATTTCATAGATTCGTTGGCGGGTTAATCCGGAGCGGATTACTAAGGAATCTTCGTTAATATAGGCATAATCAGTAAATAGTCCTGTATAAGAACGCAAGATGATGTTTATCAGTTTCTCTGTATCTGTATCATTCTCGTGTAGTTTATAGAGTTCGTCGCGTTTCATCGTGAAAAGAATACGTGAAGCATTATCTTGCTCGTCTGTATATTCTAAATATCCGGCACGGGTCAGAATCTTTAAAGCGCTGTCGGCTTGTACGGGGAAATGTTTGAAGTTACGACAGAATTCATCCAAGTTAAAAGCAAAGGTGCAACCCATACCGTCTCCCATGGCCATTTGAAAATAGTAGTTGATATCTTCGTACACTTTTCGGATATAATCCTTGTCGGGAAATGTATCACTGATACGTTTGTTGAGGGTGGTTTTATCACTTTGGGCGTATAGCAGGACAGCATATGCTTTCTGCCCGTCGCGCCCTGCTCGTCCGGCTTCTTGAAAATAGGCTTCAGGAGAATCAGGCATATCTATGTGGATAACGATACGTACATCTGGTTTGTCGATACCCATTCCGAAGGCGTTGGTTGCTACCATAGTACGGCTTTCT
>ERZ779809.200-NODE-200-length-17578-cov-2.24933_pt1 | contig 17578 bp, 9 predicted proteins | sample MGYA00511096_ERZ779809 | MGnify/ENA primary metagenome ERZ779809 (study PRJEB29588, sample SAMEA2157192) | human gut metagenome | biome: human gut; feature: human-associated habitat; material: faeces | place: Denmark | collected 2008/2010 ...
AGACCGCGCTTTAAATGGGCGCGGTCCTTTACCCTGCTGTTTACCGGTATATTAGTATTTAAATACAGCAACTCCGTAAGGCGCAAGTGGATAAGCAAATGAAAATGGTCTGCCGTCACACTCTGATTTGACTGCCTTATAGTCCAGCTTCTTATATGACTGTTTTGCTGCCTTGCCTCTGCCCTTTGCAGCCTTCTTTACAGGCGCTTGTACCGTTTTGCCGGTAAACTTAGGATCCTCACTATCTAAAACGAGCTGATATGTCTTGTGCTTTGGCACTCCGACTCTGTAATCAGGTCTCTCTACCGGTGTGAAATTGATGACAAAGAGCATATTATTCTTGCCATCCTTACTCTTTCTGATAAAGCTGAAGATGCTTCTGTCTGCATCGTTTGCATTTATCCATTCAAAGCCTTCCCAGCTTGAATCCAGCTCATACAGACAGCGGTTTCTCCTATAGAGGTGAAGCAGCTCCTTTACCCAGTTCTGGATCTTTTTATGCTCCGGATTCTCAAGCAGATACCAGTCGAGTTCTCTTTCCTCACTCCACTCCTGCTTCTGTGCAAACTCCTGTCCCATGAAAAGAAGCTTCTTTCCACAGTGTCCCATCATAAATGCATATCCTGCCATGAGGTTCTTGAATTTATCCCCTTCTAAGCCCGGCATTTTGTTGAGCATAGAACACTTCAGATGTACCACCTCATCATGTGACAGTACCAGAATATATTTCTCACTCTCATTATAGCTCATCGCAAATGTCATCTTGTTGTGGTTATTTTTACGGAAATATGGATCCAGCTTCATATAATCAAGGAAGTCATGCATCCATCCCATGTTCCATTTGTAGCTGAAGTTCAGTCCGTCTTCCTCTACCTTGCCTGTTACCTTTGGCCATGCGGTAGACTCTTCGGCTATCATTACAGTTCCGTGATTTCTTCCAAGTATGAGTGTATTGATATGCTTGAAAAACTCTACTGCCTCGAGGTTCTTATTTCCTCCAAACTTGTTTGGCACCCACTGTCCGTCGTTCTTTCCATAGTCAAGATAAAGCATTGACGCAACTGCATCCACACGGAGTCCGTCTACGTGGTAATTTTCTATCCACATAAGTGCACTTCCGATAAGGAAGTTCTTTACTTCATTCTTACCGTAGTCAAATATCTTTGTGCCCCAGTCGGGATGCTCTCCCTTTCTTGGGTCTGCATACTCATATGTGGCTGTTCCATCGAAATTGGCAAGTCCATGCGCATCCTTTGGGAAATGTGCAGGTACCCAGTCGAGGATTACTCCGATATTATTTTTATGGCACTGATCAACAAAGTATGCAAAATCCTCAGGCTCTCCATACCTCGATGTAGGTGCATAGTAGCCTGTCACCTGATATCCCCATGAGCCATCAAACGGATACTCTGAAATACCCATAAGCTCAATATGTGTATATCCCATAGTTTTCACATAGGATATGAGTGATTTTGCAAGCTCCCTGTATGTATAAAAGCCCTCATCATCCCTGCCCGGATGTCTCATCCATGAGCCCGGATGACACTCATATATAGCCATAGGTGAAGAATATACATCAGCATCTGACTTTGCTGCTCTCTTATCCATCCACTCTTTGTCAGTCCATGTGAAGTGCTCGATATCTGTGATGATTGACGCTGTTCCCGGACGAAGCTCTGCGTAGTTTGCGTATGGATCCGCCTTGTACAGCTTATCACCCTGTTCAGTGACTATAATAAACTTATACATCTGACCCTTTTGCGCTCCCGGTACAAAAAGCTCATACACTCCCATGGTTTCCGGCTCTACACGCTTCATCTCATGACTGGTCTCATTCCAGTCGTTAAACTCACCAAACACGTATACTTCCCTCGCATGTGGCGCCCAGACGTCAAAGCACACTCCTTTTTTTCCTTTACGCTCAGCTAAGTGAGCACCCATCTTCTTGTAGATATCATAGTGTGTTGCCTGACCAAACAGGTAACAATCCATTGCTGTAAAATTACACATATATATACCCCCCATAAGTATTTATTTTTCCCTGAAATGATCCTCTTTGAGTACAATTCGGTCATCATCTGTATATCGCTTGGCTGTCAGAATACTTATAGCCTTCTTCAGTCCGCTGTGAGCCTCCCTGTCTATGGCCTCGTCAATTATATCCTTGACCTCTGTCAGAGTGGTAGCCTGGTCTATCCTCTCAATATTGCTGATTCTGTTATGCAATGCCAGAATAGCCATCTCATCTATCTTGTACCCAAGCTCTGCAGAGTACGATTTGGCAAACAATACGAGTTCATCATTTGTAAAAATAGGAACCGATATCTTTTCCGTGAACTTGGATGCAAAGCCCTCATCCATTGAGAGAGCCTTCTTTATACCCTTTGATGTATCCTCAAGTATATAGAGTGTTCCTGTAATATCATGCTCCATCAAAAATGATAGCTGGGCAGCTATGCTGCGGTCGATATCACCGGCTCTTTCTATGATGAGACAGCCTCCTGTTATCTTTCTGACTACCTGCTGCACATCCTTTTTATTGAGTGCGGCAGCATCAATCTTGCCCATCTTTCCTGTAAGCTGTTCACCATCTTTTTGTAATACCTTTATAAAGCTTGTAGCAAGCATTGTCTTTCCGCAACCCTGCTCTCCCTGTATAATGAGGTTGCCTGTGGATGCGTTTTCTTTCCTGTTGAAATGATCAAGCACTGCATTATATGCCTTGCAGATCTGATCCTCCATACCCTTTACCGGTATGAAATATGAAAATATAGCTTTCTGTTCGCTTGTAAGCTCTTTTATATGTTTTGTTTCTTTCAATTTCGAGTCATCTTCTTCGCTGTCTAAATCCTCCGGCAATGAAATATCCGGCATTTTTCTTGTCTTAGCCATATCCAGCTTCTTCTCCAGTCCCGGATTTTTTGCTGTCATCTTGGCTATTTCCTGCTCGATAAATGATGTCACATGATCAAAATCTCTCTTCTCAGAAACGTTTTCTTTCTCCTGTGAAGTCTCATCATCTGATGTATCATCATCGACATTTAACATATCATCTGTTATTTCAGGCATCATGGTAGTCGGCTGCATGAGTATCTCGTCTTTCTCAGACTCCTCTGCCATAATTATATCCTCCGGCTCTCCAACCGGTTCCCTGGCTTCATCTGCAGCCTCTTCAGGTACTTCCCGTGACTCCTGCACTTCTTCTATAGCTTCTTCTATAGCCTCTTCCGGTGCTTCCTGCGGCTCCTGTACTTCATCCACAGTCTCATCTGCATAAAGCTCCTGCATATCCGGTTTCTGCTCTTCTTCAGGCTCCTTCACGGCAGCTTTCTGCTCTATAATATCAACCGGCACCTTCAAATACTCCTCCTCAAGAAGTTCCTTCGGAGTGACACCTGCATCCAGCTTTGGAATGACATCATTTAGTCTCTCCATGATGTCTCCTGCCTCCTGAAGAGCTCTTGCCTTAGCTGACTCAAGCTTCTGCTGCTCAGCCTCTTTAAGTGCAATTTCAGCCGCATGTCTGGTCTTTTCCCATTCTTCAAGCACATCCTGTATAGACATCTGTCCTGTAATCTGATGCTCAAGCTGAGTCTTTTCACTCATGACAATAGACATCTGTCCGTCAGCGTCTTCACCCAAAAGCTCCTTGAAATTCAACTTAAGTGAACCATCTATCTCTTCATCTGTAGCGATATGCTCTGTCTCTTCCGGCTGCTGTGCATACTCTTCCTGCTCCTTTTCGAGCTTGAGATAAGGAATATCCTCAACTATCTTTTTGATGGTATCCATCGTATCAGCAACTTCATTCTTGCCCTTGGCCTCCATGATCTGCTGCATACCCTTGGCAATCTCCTGCTGTAAATTTACAGTATTGAACTTCTCCTGATTTACAGTAATCTGCGGAATAGTTACGTCATCATGCACTATCTCTCCGCCCTTTACCATCTCCATGGCACCTATCTCAGTGACCTCAGCCTCATCCTTTATCTTAGCCGGCTTTTCCTCCTGAGCCTTGGTAAGTGGCTGATAAAGCATCTTAAGCTCCAGCGCACGCTCCACATATGGTCCGTCTCCGAACCACAGAATGAGCTCATCGCAGGCATCTATACACTTATCGGCTTTTCCGGCCTTGTGGTATAGATATGCAAGCTCGTATGCCCACTCCTCAGTGTATTCTTCATCCTTGTACTCTTCAAGAATAGTGATAAGCTCATCAAATGAAGCTCCCTGCCCTTTTTTGATGGCATATCTTAATACATACTTCATATCATCATGAGGCGCTATCTCAACAAACTCATCATAATACTCTGTAGCAGCATCATAATCACCCATCTTGATGGCGACCTCAGCCAGTCTGTATATAATCATCCTGCCGATTGGTGAACGGTCATAGGCCATTAAAAGTATGTCCCTTGCATCCTGGTATCTTTCGGCCTTCTCGTAGATTTCGCCGATTTTAACGAGTGTATTTACATTTTTAATTTTGTTCCAATTTATGCTATCCGCAATCTCTGCTGCGCTCATATAGCCCTCCTCGGCGCTTAGGGCTTTTATCTGATCCAGCTTGAGATTGTATTCGTATTTATCCACTTATTTCACCTACTCGTATTTAAGCTTATTATTTTTGGTATCTACGCCTGTTGTCTTTGTATAATCCCTTGTGTCCTCAGGAAGCTTCTTTTTCCTGAGAGCATAATTAACAACTCTTTTCACAATATAGTATATCACAGCAAAGGTTGGAACACCAAGTAACATTCCAAGAAAACCAAACATTCCTCCGCCGATTAGTATGGCAAACATAACCCAGAAGGTCGAAAGACCGGTAGATGAGCCAAGTATCTTAGGCCCTATTATATTGCCATCCACCTGCTGCAGCACGACAATAAATATCAGAAGATAAAGCGCATGCCACGGACTCTGAATTACTACTATGAGTAACGATGGAATTGCACCGATAAACGGTCCGAATACCGGAATCACATTTGTGACGCCGATAATCACTGCAACGAGCACCGATGATGGAATCCTTAAAATCAGACATCCGAAATATGCAATCACACCTATAATCAGTGAATCTATAATCTTACCGCTTATGAAGCCTCCAAAAATCTCATTTGTCTTTCTGATCGTCTCAATGATGATATTGCCTGTCTTTGGCTTGCAGACAGCATATATTATCTTTTTGCTCTGTCCTGCGAGAGTCTCCTGAATACTCATCACATAGACCATCACGATTATTCCGATAATAAAATTAAATAAGCCTCTGACTACCGAAATCACACCGGTTGTAATCTGTGCAACATACTTCTGTGCCTCAGGAATCAGCTTTTCTGTGGCATAATCCTCAATGTAGTCGGTTGCATTCTGTAAACCTGTGCTCGCGAGCTCAGCAATTTTGCTGTCCCCGAAATTGCCGTTCTTTATCATGTTGATGAATGCCGCAACATCATTTGGCAGTGTCTTCATAAGTCCTGATATACTTGCTATGACAGAAGGCACAATAGCCGCAATGAGGAGCGAAATAATCGCTACAAGAATAATAACCGAGCCTGTGATTGCAAGAGCTCTTGAAACCTTTCGCAGCTTGCTTTCGCTTTTCATCTTTTTGGAAAGAAGCTTTTTAAAGCATCTTTCCAGCCACAGCATGACAGGATTCATCAGGTATGCAAGCACAAGTCCCATTATAATAGGCATTGCTGCCGCAAGCAGCTTGCTCCATATGCCTGCAAAGCCCTCAAATCTGTACAGTGCAAAGAAAAACAGTATACTGACTGCAAACGTGACAAATACCATGACACCTATTCTGATCAGATGTGGCCATTCCTCACGCCCCGGGTGCGAATTCTGCTTCGCACCCTTATCTGCATTTATCTCAATGTTTGATTTTTTACCAGCTTTTCCGGTTTCTTCCATCGGATTAAACTCTCCTTATTTACGATTATAGTTGATGAGACATCCCTTTAATATTATCTCTCTTTCATCATCTGTGAGCTCACCCATCTTCAGTGTAAATGGCTTTAATTCACCATCCTTGACAACATATGCCTCAAACTCCGTCTTTGCATCCTCGATTTCCTTCTTGATTCCCGGAAGGAAGATATAGTCGAGGTTGTGGAACGGAAGCTCTCCCTCATCGATGATGAATGGAAGCATTCCCCAGTTGATAAGGTTTGAACGGTATCTCTTTGTGGCATACTCGTTTGCGATATTTGCCCAGCCTCCGAGTACCTTCTGGCAGCTGGCAGCCTGCTCTCTTGCTGAGCCGTCACCCGGCTTAACAGCAAAAATTGTGCTTCCGAAGCCCATATTCTCATGGCTTGCCTCAGGGAATTTTTTCTTTACTACTCCCATGATTTCAGCAACCTCAGGAACAGCCTTTCCTGCGCACTCACCACTCTCTATAGCCTTCTGGGCCTTCTGGATTTCCTTTGCTCTGCCTACATACTCAGGATCCTTTCTTGAAAGTGCGAACTCTGCAAGTCCAAGAGGGTTTGAACGATATGAAGATGTCTCTCCTGAAGGAATGAGCTCATCTGTTGTAGTAACAGGATCATGAATCTCTGAAACCACCTTAAGGAGCATATTCTCAGGAAGCGCGCTCATTGCCGGCCAGTCCTTGATGTTTGGTCCGAACTGGATTTCAACTGAAGGATCTGCCACTCCATGGCTGTCAAATACACGGTTCTCATATATAGTCTTGTCAAAGAAATATTTTGGCTTTGTAAAGTTGACATCAATATCCGCTGCTGATGTAAGGAAGCCCTTGTTTGCTGCTGTTGCAGCGATTGAACGTGCATCCATGAGTGCCACTGAGCTGATCTGTCCGTTCTGTACCTTAGAACCCTCTCTGTTAGGGAAGTTTCTTGTTGAATGACGGATAGAGAATGCGTTGTTGGCAGGTGTATCTCCTGCACCAAAGCAAGGTCCGCAGAAAGCAGTCTTTACGATTGCACCTGTCTCAAGAAGCTTTGCTACAGCTCCGTTTTTCACAAGCTCCATGTATATTGGAGTAGATGCCGGGTAAACACTTAGTGTAAACTCGTCTGCTCCGATTGAATGTCCGTTTAATATGTCAGCCGCATCGCAGATATTCTCAAATCCACCGCCTGCACAGCCTGCGATGATTCCCTGGTCTACATACAGTTTTCCGTCTCTTACCTTACTCTTTAAATCAAGCTTCACCTTGCCGTCAAAGCTTACCTCAGCTCTCTTCTCACAGTCATCGAGAATATCCATGAGGTTTGCATTGAGCTCATCGATAGTGTAAGTATTGCTTGGGTGGAATGGCATAGCTATCATTGGGCGGATCTGGCTTAAATCAATCTCAATAAATCTGTCGTAGTAAGCCACCTCACCCGGATTAAGCTCCTTGTGGTCCTCAGCCCTACCGTGAATCTCAAAGAATTCCTTAACCTGGTCATCTGTTCTCCAGATAGAAGAAAGACATGTAGTCTCTGTTGTCATAACATCGACACCTATACGGAAGTCAACGCTCAGATTAGACACACCCGGTCCTACAAACTCCATAACTTTGTTCTTTACAAATCCGTTTCCGAATACCTCTCCGATAATTGCAAGTGCGACATCCTGTGGTCCAACGCCCTTGATTGGCTCTCCTGTCAGGTAAATGCCTACTACCTCAGGCATATCAATATCATATGTCTGTTCAAGAAGCTGCTTAACAAGCTCAGGTCCACCCTCGCCGACTGCCATAGTACCAAGTGCACCATAACGTGTATGTGAATCAGAACCAAGTATCATTTTTCCGCCGCCGGCAAGCATCTCTCGTGCAAACTGATGGATAACTGCCTGATGAGGTGGTACATAGATTCCACCGTACTTCTTTGCACATGTGAGACCAAACATGTGGTCATCCTCATTGATTGTTCCACCAACTGCACAAAGGCTGTTGTGACAGTTTGTAAGTACATACGGGATAGGGAATTTCTCAAGTCCTGAAGCTCGTGCTGTCTGGATGATACCTACAAATGTGATATCATGCGATGTAAGCTTATCAAACTTAATCTGAAGCTTGTCCATATTGCCGGATGTATTGTGCTCCTTTAAAATACCGTAAGCAATTGTCTCCTGCTTAGCTGTCTGTTTATCGATGTCCATGCCGGTCTTGCTTTTGACAGCTGCCTGAGCATCCGGTCCATCAATTATTACTTCCTTACCGTTTAAAAGGTAAGCACCATTTTCATATAATTTCACTTATTCTACCTCCGTATGTGTATTTCAAAATTCTTTTATTTACTATTATATAATATTATAGGTAATTGTGGCAATAAATAAATCACCATCTACCTTAATTTCGAATTTTCCTCCCATCAAATGGGTCAGATTCTTTGCAATCGAAAGTCCAAGTCCACTTCCTTCAGTGGTTCTCGACCTCTCTCCCCTCACAAAACGCTCTGTCAGGTCTACATTTCCGTTGCTTACTATGTCAAGCTCGTTCTTAGACACATTCTTTATTGTAAAAACTGCCTTTGTATCTGCCTTTTCAAGCTCTACATACACTCTGGTATTTTCCAGTGCATATTTTGCGGCATTAGTATACAGATTTTCAATAGAGCGGTAAAGCTGACGCCCATCCGCATAGATAAATATCTGTTCTGATGGAATTTTTGTAACTATTGTCAGATTTCTCGACTCAAAGCGCTCATTGAATTCACCTCCGGTCTGGTATAAAAGCTCAACCAGATCAAGCTTTTGCATATTGAGCTTCACATTTCCCGAGGTAATCTTTGATGTCTCTACCAAATCCTCTGTAAGCTGCTTTAAGCGCTGTGACTTTTCCTCCAGCACATGTATATAGTATTTGGCATTTTCATTTTCCAGATTTTCCCTCTTAAGCAGGTCAACATAGTTGACTATTGAAGTCAGAGGTGTCTTTATATCGTGTGATACGTTTGTTATTAAGTCTGCCTTTAGTTTTTCATTTTTAAGGCTCTCATTTACCGAGCTCATAAGACCCTGGCGTATATGGTTGACAGCCTCCGCCACCTTTTTCTGCTGCCCATGAAACTCATTGACATTGAGTGTAGTGTCAAGCGCTCCTTCCGAGATAGCTTCAAGTGCCTCCTGTATGCGCATTATCTCTTTATTTTTTTGTGTGTGGATATCCTTTTTCTCAATAACTCTTTTCAAAAGCTCATAGCCCTTGTACATCAGGCTGTGTGTGTAAAGTATATTGCCTTTTATCTTCCTTACAATGCTCTGGTATAAAATAATAAAAGCCAGATCAAACAAAAAAGTAAATGTGCCGGCCGTCATAATGAGTGATGCATAGTCAAAATGCTGGTTTTTTACGCCTGAAATCACTTTTCCCATAAATACCATGAGCAGTGTAAATATCACCAGCATCACATCAGAGTATACCTTGTCAATCGGTAAATAGTATATTGTATAATCATCCTCTGATTTTCTGCCGGCCACGTTTGCCATATATGCCAGGCTCACAAAGCTGCCTACCAGGCCCGCCAGCGATATTAGTGTATATATATCAATATTTTCATGTGCATCGTGCCTGAATGCATAGCCTGTGGCAAACACTCCTGTTACCATAAGTATCATGCATAGCTGATGTAAGACTATGACCGCTGCTTTTTTTCCTATCGTATACTGCTTCATTTGTTGTCCTCTATCTTATAGCCTACTCCCCAGACCACCTTCAGATAGCGTGGCTCCTTAGGATTTATCTCTATTTTTTCCCTGATATGTCTTATGTGCACAGCAACTGTATTGTCGGCGCCTATCGCCTCCTCGTTCCATATACTCTCATATATTTCGTTTATTGAGTAGACCTTTCCCTTGTTTTTAAGGAGTAAAAGCAGGATATTGTACTCAATCGGTGTGAGCTTTACCTCCTCGCCATCCACAGTCACCTTTTTTAAATCATCATTTACCAAAAGGCCTCCGGCTTCATAAACCTTGTCTCCGGCTGCATCATTGCTTGACAGAGTGGTATATCTGCGAAGCTGTGACTTTACTCTTGCCACAAGCTCAAGCGGATTAAAAGGCTTTGTGACATAATCATCAGCCCCCACATTGATGCCTAAAATCTTGTCAGCATCCTCTGTCTTTGCCGAGAGAATAATTATCGGCACCCTGCTTTCCTTTCGTATCTGCAGAGTAGCTCTTATTCCGTCGAGCTTTGGCATCATGACATCTATTATCATGAGGTCTATTTTTTTATTCTTCATAATTTCAACTGCCTGTATGCCGTCATATGCCTTCTCCACGTTGTAGCCCTCCTGCATCAGGTAAATCTCAATTGCCTCAACTATTTCCTTGTCGTCATCACAAACTAATATTGTCATATTATCCTCCTTCTATGAATTTTGAACAGAAACCTTCTCCTGCCGTTAGTCAGCTATATTTTATCAGATTATCCACTTTGTTTTTCTTAAAATCTGCTTAATATTACCCACTTTTAAATATAAGCCAAAAAGCAGCCGTTCTGTTTTGAACTGCTGCTTTATATTACATATGTGTGTTTCATTTCCCTTTATTTCCGGTGATGCTCTGCCACATTCTGTGGATACCGTCTGTGAGCTCCTTTCCCTCCTTTGTGTTGATAACAGGTGGATTGCCGGCTTTTCTGCTTATTGCCTTATAATCCTCATCAACAGACGATTTTGAGCCGGCAGCCTTGGCTTCATCCTTATCATTGCTATGATTTAATCCGGCATCAGGTGTATCGTCTGCAAGCTTCACTTCACCCACTACACCATCTCCCAGGTCCTCGCCCTCAGCAAGTCCCAGTTTTCTGATATAATCCATATTTACCTTGATTTCAGTCTGTCTGTTTGCATAGATGGACTTCTCTTCCTTGTCAATAGTACGCTCCTCTACAGGCTTACCTGCATTTTTCTGACGTTCTATCTCCTTATTTCTATCATCGATAATCTTAAGATACTTCTCCGTATCGGACAAATCCTGAAGCTGTCCCTTGAGCTCATACTGGTTAGTTTTAACTATCTTCTCCTGTTCTGCAATCTTATCCTTCATATTCTTGCACAGCTTTTCAAGTGACTCGTTGGTATCATTGATGATATCACGCACTCTTGAAAGCGCCTCATCCGTATAGATAACCGATGCTGCATACACATCCTCAGCCTTTCTGCTTGCATCCCAGACTATCTGATCCCCCTTCTTTCTGAACTCTCTCTCTGCGTGATTACGACTCTGCTCAGTAAGCTCATACTCATCCTGCATTGCATATATACACTTATTCAGCTCAGCAAGTAAATCTATCATTTGCTGCTTGTTTATGATCACCCTGCTCGGCTCCGGCTTATACGGCTCCGCCTTTGAGAGCATGATATGAATTTCTCTTAGTACCTTTTCTGTTTTATCGTTCGCATTCATTTTCTATTTCCTCGGATTTAAATTAACATTATAACTATTCAGGGTGTTTCTGAATACTCACCACTTACCCATATTTTATATGAAAATCCGCTTCTCGTAAATAGCCAAATGAATAATAATGATATGATGGTCAAAAGGTATTCTGCCCCTCATTTATAATTAAATCAATCCCGCTGCCGCATTTCTCAGTTCGTCTGCCGCATGCTTTATCTCCGCGGCCTGCTCTTCGCTCACATTTCCGGGCTTTGTCCTTGAAATAAGCTTCTTCACATATGAAAGTGACGATTTCACACTCTTTTTCTGTGCGCTGTCCATAGCCTTTCTTTTTTCCTTGTCAGCCATAACGTTTTCCACCTGTCGCACAAGCGTATCAGCCTCACTTCTTGCATCAATATAAGCCTTTCTCTGTCCATCTGTTGCCTCATACTCCTGTGCCTCGCGGATTGCCTGCTCAATCTCAGAATCAGACAAATTTGAGCTTGCGGTAATCGTAATCTCCTGATGCTTTCCTGTGCCCAGGTCCTTTGCAGAAACCTGCACAATGCCGTTTGCATCTATATCAAATGTCACCTCTATCTGCGGCACACCTGCCGGAGCCGGCTTGATGCCCTTTAGCCTGAAGTTTCCAATCAGCTTATTGTCCCTTGCAAACTGCCTCTCACCCTGCAGTACCTTTATATCCACAGAGGTCTGGAAGCTTCCTGCAGTTGTAAAAATCTGGCTGTATCTCGTAGGAATAGTCGTATTTCTGTCAATAATTTTGGTTGAGACACCACCAACTGTCTCAATTCCGAGTGAAAGCGGTGTGACATCCATCAGTATAATCTCTGCCGCACTACTGCCTGCGACAATTGCTCCACCGAGCTTGCCACCCTGTACTGCTGCACCGAGTGCCACGCACTCGTCAGGATTCAGGTTGTGTGAAGGCTCTTTTCCTGTAATTCTTCTGACCTCCTCAACAACAGCCGGCACACGTGTAGAGCCTCCTACCAACAGCACCATTCCAAGCTCTGCTGCGGAAATCCCCGCATCTGAAAGTGCCTGATTTACCGGAATGGCCGTTCTCTCCACCAGATCCTTTGTTATCTCATTAAACTCAGCCCTTGTGAGGTTCATCTCCATGTGGACCGGCTGTCCCTTTACAGTGGTGATAAACGGCAGGTTGATAGTGGTTGAGGATGAGGATGAAAGCACCTTTTTTGCCTTCTCAGCCTCCTCCCTGACACGCTGCATAGCAGTATTATCCTTTCTCAGATCCACATTCTGCTGTCTGTAAAACTCTGTAACAAGATAATTCGTGATTCTCTCATCAAAATCATCTCCACCCAGATGATTATCACCGGCTGTGGCAAGCACTTCTATCAGATTGTCCCCTATTTCGATAACAGACACATCGAAGGTTCCTCCTCCGAGGTCGTAGACAAGAATTTTCTGCTGCTGTCCGTGGTCCAGTCCGTATGCGAGTGCCGCAGAGGTTGGCTCATTTATGATTCGAAGCACATTAAGACCCGCAATCCTTCCTGCATCCTTAGTTGCCTGCCTCTGCGCATCCGAAAAATATGCAGGAACTGTGATTACAGCATCTGTCACTGCCTCACCAATATAGTCCTCTGCATCCTTTTTCAGCTTTCTGAGAATCATAGAAGAAATCTCAGGAGCTGAATACAGCTTTCCATCCACCTTTGCCCTGAAATCGCTTCCCATCTGTCTCTTTATTGAGAAAAATGTTCTATCCACATTGACTGCTGCCTGCCTCTTTGCAGCCTCTCCAACCAGTCGCTCTCCATTTTTTGTAAAAGCCACTACAGACGGAGTTGTTCTCTGACCCTCGCTGTTAGTTATGACTACCGGCTGATTGTTCTCCAATACTGCCACACAGCTGTTTGTTGTTCCTAAATCTATACCTATAACCTTACCCATGATTTTCCTCACTGTTTTTTATATTTAAGTCTCATAAATAATTGCTTTTTATGACTTACTATTTCATCCTAATACTACTTTAAGCTTCGAAAATTCACTCGTCAAGGCATGAGGCTGTTATTTCAGAGAATGTTTATATTTTTAATTTTTGTATAACAACATAACAACAAAGACACCGCCGAAGCAGTGCCTTTGTTGATTAGTTTATAGATTGGATTAAATGATAATTGAGGATTGCTTATTCACTTACTTTTTTCTTGAGTAATCCGAGTAATCCACATGCAATGAAGGCTCCGATTACTAATGCTACAAGATACATTAACGGATTTCCGATTGTAGGTACTACGAAGATTCCTCCGTGAGGTGCCATGAGTGTACATCCAAATGCCATTGAAAGTCCACCTGCCACTGCTGAACCAACTGCACATGCCGGAAGGACATGAAGCGGATCAGATGCTGCGAATGGGATTGCACCCTCTGTGATAAATGATAATCCCATGATAAAGTTCGTAGGTCCTGCCTTTCTCTCCTCTGCTGTGAACTTGTTCTTGAAGAAGATTGTTGCAAGAGCGATTGCGAGTGGTGGAACCATACCACCAATCATAACTGCTGCCATGATATTGTAGTTTCCGGCAGCGATTGAAGCTGTACCAAATACATAAGCGGCTTTGTTTACAGGGCCACCCATATCTATTGCCATCATTCCTCCGAGAAGTACTCCGAGAACTACTGCGCTTGCACCGTTAAGTCCATTAAGACCGTTGTTGATAGCTGTATTTAAAGCTCCGATTGGAGGCTCAACTACAAACTGCATTATAACGCCTATGAGGAATATACCAAGCAGCGGATAAAGAAGAACCGGCTTCACACCATCAAGACTCTCAGGAAGCTTAGAGAATATCTTCTTTAAGAGATTTACAATATATCCTGCAACGAAACCTGCAACCAGTGCTCCAAGGAAGCCTGATGTACCGTTTGCTGCGATTGAACCGCCTACGAAACCAACTGCAAGACCCGGACGGTCAGCAATACTCATAGCGATAAAGCCTGCAAGGATAGGAAGCATAAATCCAAATGCTGTTCCACCGATTCCCTTAAACAATGCTGCGCCCTGTGTAATAGTACCGAAATTTGCTCTCTGGTCAGCCGGCAGTGAATTAAGGTCAACACTGAATCCATCGATAAGGAATGCGATTGCGATAAGGATACCACCACCAACTACGAACGGAAGCATATGTGAAACACCGTTCATCAGATGCTTGTAAATCTGATGTCCAATGCTCTCCTTTCCACCAATAGATGAATGTGAAGCCTCTTTTTTACCTGATGCCTTAAATACAGGAGCATCACCGGCAGCAATTCTCTTTACGAGCTCCTCTGTCTTATTTATTCCGTCAGAAACCTGACACTCAATAACCTTCTTTCCGTCAAAACGGTCTGTAGGCACATTTGTATCACATGCAACGATAACACCGGTAGCCTTTGCAATCTCATCATCTGTGAGTACATTTTTAGCTCCGGCTGAGCCTCTTGTCTCAACCTTTACCTGATATCCCAGCTCCTTGGCCTTTTTCTCAATAGCCTCAGCAGCCATATAAGTATGGGCAATTCCTGTAGGACAGGCTGTAACTGCAACGATAAATACATCGTCCTTCTTCACCTCAACAGGTTCCTTTGTCTCCTTTGCAGCCTCCTTCTCATCCTTTGCCTTTTCAGCACTGTCGATGATATTTAAAAACTCATCTACTGAGCCGGCATTGATAAGAGAATTTGTAAACTGCTCGTCCATCAGCATAACAGAGAGCTTGCTGAGCACCTGAAGATGCACATTGTCCTCTGTGTTTGGTGCAGCGATAAGGAAAATAATCTTTGCAGGTGTACCGTCGAGTGATTCAAAGTCAACCCCGTCCTTTACAACCATTGCCGCAAGACCTGCTTTAGTAACAGCATCAGACTTACAATGAGGAATTGCTATACCCATTCCAATTCCTGTTGTGCCTTCCTCCTCTCTTGCAAAAACACCCTTGCGATACTTCTCCACATCGGCTATTTTGCCACTTTTTGCCATCAAATCAATACACTGATTCAATGCTTCGGTTTTTCCGGCAGGCGTACCATTTAAATTGATACTCTCAGCTGCCAACAAATCCCTGATTGTCATACATCATTCCTCCTAATAGAATATATTAATTATTTATATCAACCTTTTTGATACCGTTTGTTTAATTGGAAGCACTGTCCCATTTATCAATAAGTGCTTCAACCTCAGGCTTTGTAGCAAGCTCCTCAGAAAATGCACTTGCACTTCCTGTACATACTCCATAAATAAATGCCTGCTTATAATCATTTGATTTGAGGTATCCGTAAACAAATCCGGCTACCATCGAATCACCTGCGCCTACAGAGTTTTTGAGCTTTCCTTTAGGAGCCTGTGCCTTAAATTCCTGTCCATCCTCGGTCACAAGCACTGCTCCGTCACCTGCCATAGAAACAAGCACGTTTCTTGCGCCCTGCTCCTGAAGCTTCTTTGCGTATTTTATCACATCGTCCTTGTCTGTAATCTCAACCCCGAATATCTCACCGAGCTCATGATTGTTTGGCTTGATGAGGAATGGCTTATACGCAAGCACATTTGTGAGCAGATTTCTTGTCGCATCAACCACGATATTTATTCCACGGCCCTCGAGATGCTTCATAATATCCATATACATTGATGAAGGCATCACATCAGGAATACTTCCTGCGAGAACAAGCACATCAGACTCCTTTAAGCAGTCAAGCTTCTCATAGAGTTTTTTAATGTTGTCCTCAGTGATTGCAGGACCCTGACCATTAATCTCAGATTCCTCATTTGAGCGAAGCTTCACATTGATACGTGAAATACCATCCTCCACCTCTATAAAATCAGTATCGACACCTTTTTCTCCTAGAAGTCTTTTAATCTCATTTCCTGTAAAACCCGCTGTAAAACCAAGTGAAGTATTGCTCATTCCAAGATTCTTAAGAACCATGGAAACATTGATGCCCTTACCACCTGCAAAAATCTTCTCTCCAGTCGTTCTATTGACTACTCCTGTCTTAAAATCTGTTACATCAACTATATAATCTAATGATGGATTAAAAGTAACTGTATAAATCATGTTAGACCTCCTTAATATTTTTGTATTTCTTATAGTTGTCATTGCTTAGTGCATTTGTAACAATTACAGCATCTTCAAAATCAGCAAACTTGATACTTGATACCTGTGAAAACTTACTGTCATCCGCAAGAATGTATTTCTCCTTGCTATTCTCCATGGATTTCTTTTTAACCATGGCCTCCTTTATCTCCGGAGTCGTAAATCCATTCTTCACAGTAATTCCGTTGGTTCCCCAGAAGCCCTTCGTAAAATTGTATTTATCGAGCGTCACAACAGCCTCATCTCCGACAATAGCCTCAGTAGTAGACTTGAACTCGCCACCTAGAATATATACTGTATATCCCCTATCGGAAATTCTCTTGGCATTAGTCAGAGAGTTTGTAACAAAAACCACATTCTTTGCAGTAATATAATCAATCATGACTGCCGTTGTAGTACCGGCATCTATATAAACAAAATCATTATCCACAATAAGTGATGCCGCATATCTGGCAATCTGTTCCTTTTCGCTGCGATTCTGCTTAAGCCTGTTGATAACCTTCTCATCCTGAGTATGGATATTCGTATTATTTGCAATCGCACCACCATGTACCTTGGTGAGATAACCCTTCTTGTCCATTGAAACCAGATCACGTCTGATTGTTGACTCGGATGTATCAAGCTCATCCATAAGCTGCTGAACAGTCACACTTCCCATCGAATCTAATATATCGAGTATTTTTTTGCATCTATCTTCCGCCAGCATCTAATCCCCCCTGTTTTCAAATTGCTCAAAGACTATCATTTAATCTTTTATATTCAATTATTTTCCTTTTTTATTAAAATCAATAATCATCTAACTTGTAGTATTATTATATTTTCAAAATCAGTCATTGTCAATCATAATCAGTCATTTATATTCACAAATAATCACCATGAAAATTGTTAAAATTATATAAGGTCAAATTTCAAATTGTGTAATATATACAAAAGTAATATTCTAATTTTGTGCAGAATATACTACATAAATCTTTATTACTTGCCTAATTGCTAATTTTAGTATCTTTTCTATTACTAGTTTATAATCTAAAATATAGTTCAAATTAACTAATTTTAATTTAGTCACTATCAAATTTGACTGTTTTTGACTGTTTTGAATCTAA
>ERZ779809.210-NODE-210-length-16732-cov-2.79103_pt1 | contig 16732 bp, 21 predicted proteins | sample MGYA00511096_ERZ779809 | MGnify/ENA primary metagenome ERZ779809 (study PRJEB29588, sample SAMEA2157192) | human gut metagenome | biome: human gut; feature: human-associated habitat; material: faeces | place: Denmark | collected 2008/2010 ...
GGTATGTATATGGCCCAATTGTTTTACACAATAATATATTCCCCCAATAATTAACAACAAAACTAATCTGCGCAAAACGTTGTTTTACTCAATTATATATCATCTCCAACAGTTTACACAATCAAGTACTTTATCACAGTAAAGCGCTAAAGTATTTCACTAATTCAAGACTTTACTACACTAAAGCGCTAAAGTACTTACCTAATCAAATACTTCATCACAGTAAAGTACTAAAGCACATCATGTATACATAATACATCAGTAAAACCTATTGATAATTTTAAAACCTGTGTTATAATATAATTACAAAAGGAAAGGAGATCAAAAGATGACAAAGGAAACAGCAAAAGCAATAAAGCAACTCATTCCAAAACAGGACAAAGCATTAATGATGGCATCAAGTATCAACAATGCAATTAGTCTCTTAAAGCTTTACAAATTATCTAATCAAGAAATTAAAACAATCATAACCGCAATGGTAATAAGTTAGGAGGATAACATGTTAACTATCAACAAGAGAACGAATCAGGTCGAAGAATTTAATACATATGTAAACTATATGGACGATGACCTCAGAGAACGTGTCGCATGGGAAATCGCACCTTGCACCGATCAGGAATTCCTTGATCGCTATGTTGAACTTCACTATGAAACTTTTGCAGAAGAATTTCAGATTAATTAAGGAGGAAAGGAAATGAAGATTTATGTAGTTGCACATGAAAATATTGTATGTCCAAAAGAATATAGGAAAGTCGAAATTGAAAAGGAAGAAGTACTGCACTATATTAAAAGATCAGTAGCATATGATGATATGCTCGAAAATTTGAATGATATGGATAGTGTCGAAATCATGGAAGATGAATATGTAGCTGAACTTGTGAATGGCTGGTTAACCAATCAAGTGGAAGAATTTTACAAAACAGGATATTATGATCTTGGCGATTTTGATTTAGTGATTGAGGATTAAGAGCGGGTTTCCCGCTCTTTGGGAGTTGAAAAATGAAAATGGTTAACAGAAACAGTGATAATACTGAACAATATAGTCCATTTATTGTAATCATGTATGAGTATTTGCTATGTGAGATGATAAGAGTAAGGAATGGTCCAAATTATAAAATGAGAATTTATTTAGATGAGAAACTTGTTTTTTCGAAAATTGTGCATCTTACTGAAGGATTAAAAATTGTTGATAGCACTTATTACGAAATACAAAAGATTAAGGAGGAAACGAATGTACATAGACTTTAAAGAAGTTTTAGATATTGATCTGAAGGACTTACATTTTTCGGAAAAAAGACATGATTTAGCACCGAAACATTGGTATGAAATGTACGGATTTCTGATCATACCGATTGAATGGAATTATTGCATTAAAACACAATTTAATAGAATTTTTGGGGATTTTCCAACAAAAGAAGCGGCAGAAGAATATATTTTACTTTATTTAAAAAATCATTATCTTTTCTTTGAAATTCCTGAAAATGAAAGAGAAAACTTTGAGTGTATTGCAAAGTCATGGGAAGATAGAATCTATGAAGATAAAGATGGTTGGCGTTTGCATTTAACCATCAATGGGAATTACATTGAAAATCCTGAGGGTTATGTTTATCATCGACGGTATTATAAAGCCAGTACAGCGATTGCAGATATTGAATATCGAAAGAGACATCGAAAACCACCTCAAACAGAATATGAGAGAAAGGGAATTAATCCAGAAACAGGAAGGTATATTTCCAGATACTTTGCAAAGAAAGCGAATTGTGGAAGAAAAAAGATCGTAAAAGTTGAAAATGAATACGTCCTAATGGATGAGACAGAATATTATGAATATAGGAAAAAATAACCGACAATATTTTTGGATAGGAATTGTAATGTTACTGCTTGAGTTTATTATAATTTTCTTCTAAAGTATTACAGGAAAGGAGCAAATAAAATGAAAAAACAATACTTTTGGATAGGCATTGCGACCATAGTCCTTGGAGTATTATATTTTGGTTATAACTTATTTGTCTATTTACACGCGATGAACATGTACAGTGAGGTGTTGCAGAATCTATGAGAAAAATTGAAGCATTATTTGAAATACGTGATAGAATATATAGAAACCAACCTTATAGTCTGTGGTATAATCTATTTACCGACGATGTCTGTTTAGACTTACAAGAATCTGAAGATGAACAAACAGTACTTGATTGGATAGATATTACTGATAAATTAGAACGATGTGATATTTTAGATTTAAATCGTGTCATTAAAGAATTGCGAGATTCTTTATTGAATATATAATTTTATCTTTTTTTAAAAATAGGAGGAAATAAAAATGAACGAATTAAGTGTACAGAAGACAGTGCAGACTTTACCTGAAGAATTGAAAATGAATGTATTTAATGCGTTAAATAATCCGGATTATAAAATTTCGGATTGTTATGGACAGCAGATTGAAGTGCAGGCGTGGTTAGTTTACCCAGTAGAGATGAAATCACAGCAGACCGGCGAAATTGAAGTATTGCCAAGAACAATTATTATCGACACGGCAGGGAAATCTTATTCGGCTTTATCCAGAGGATTTGCGGGCGCGGTAAGAAATTATCAGTTGATTTTTGGCGAAGAAGTCATTTTGAACAAGCCGATTACTATTGAAATCCGCCAGGAAGGAGCTGGAATGAAAAAGTATGCCACATTTAATTTAGTATAGGAGTTAAAATATGGCAAAGAAGCCAAAACTAACACAGGCTTACCGTAAGCGGCGACAATTCGCCGCTTCAGCGGTAAGAAGTTACAATGCCGCGGTTACAAGGATTGAAAAACAGTTCGGCAAGAGCTATGCACCACCACGTCGTTCGGTGGATGAGCTAATGAAGAACTATCCAAACATGAAAGCATTACGATCGGAAGTAAAGCAAATGAAGAAAATCCCGTCCCCGAAGAATCTTGAGATTGTAAGAATAAAAGATGTTTTAACTTCTACTTATGCTATATCAGAGACGGCGCGATTAAATCAGAGAAGAAACGAAAAGAGAAGAAAAAGAGCAGAAAAATATAGTAGGTTTGTAGAAGGAAGGGCTGGATGGACGGCGTCACAAGAAAAAGCTTTGCAAGAACCTGTACCTTTTGATGAAGGTCGTTTTAATGACTTAAATCAATGGGCAAGGTTTAAACGAAATTTAATGATTGATTTATCAAAAGAAAGAAATATTGATACTTATTATCAAAACTATTTAAATGGAATAGAAGATGAATTAGGTCCAGAAATTCGGCAAGTAGTAGAGGAAGCGCTGGGAGATATTAGTCCGGAAGAATTTTATCAATTTGCTTTAACCGAAGATTATAGAGACGTGTTTACAATCGAATTTATAATTTACATGCCGATTTCCGCAGAGCAGAAAATCCAAGAATTATTATGGGGAATTGAGCAAGTAAAATCCTATGTCTAAGACGGAGATTTTTGCGGCAGATTTCGAAACAACAACGGATCCAGAAAAAACGGAAGTGTGGGCATGGGGTATTAGTAATTTAGATTGTATCTCTCCCTTTGAATGTGGAACAAATATTCAATCTTTTATTGAATTTTGTTATAAATTAAAGAAACGAAGCAAAATCTATTTTCACAATCTCAAATTTGATGGCAGTTTTATTGTAAATTATTTATTGCAAAACGGTTGGAAGCACAAGCAAGAGAAGTTAGAAGAAGCATGTGAGTTTCGCACATTAATTACCGATCGTAATCAATGGTATCGAATCGAATGCAATTTTTACTATACGACGCAGAAAAGAGTAACGAAGATTTTTAAAGTTACTTTTGTTGATTCATTGAAGTTGATACCGATGCCTATTAGTAAAATGTCAAAGACATTTAATTTAGGAATTGAGAAATTAGAAATTGATTACGATGAAGAAAGAGAGATCGGAGGATCGTTATCTGAACAGGATTTTGAGTACTTAAAAAATGATGTCATTATTTTAAGAGATTCGTTAAACCAAATGTTTGAGAATAACATCAATCGATTAACATTATCTTCAGCGGCAATGAATGATTTGAAAGAAACCATAGGAAAACGAAAATTTGAAAGAATTTTCCCGATATTACAAAATGACGAACCGTATCTAACGAATTTAAAATTAACAAAGCAAGAAAATTTAGCTTTATCTATTGATAAAGAATTGCGTCATGCCTATCGCGGTGGATGGACTTATTTAAAAAAAGGATATGAGGGAAAAGAATATGAGAATGTAGTTGTTTATGACGTAAATTCTCTTTACCCTTATGTCATGTCAGAAAATATATTTCCATTCGGGGCGCCGATCATCACCCATGATCTGGAAGAGATCACCGGATATAGTCTTTTTATTATTGCGTTTGAATGTGAATTTTGGTTGAAAGAGGGTAAATTACCTACGATACAGATTAAAAATTCACAATTATTTAATGGAAGAGAGTATCTGGAAAATAGTAAAAGTGAAATTGTGAATTTAACCTTAACTTCGGTTGACTATGAAATGTTTTTAGAACATTATGAAGTTGCGTATTTTAAAGTGCATAAGGTTTACTATTTTCGCGGCACAGAGAATCTCTTCACTGAGTTTATCCAAAAATGGGCGGCAGTAAAAGAAAAGGCAGGAAGAGAAGGGAATAATGGGTTACGTTTTATTTCAAAACAGATGCAAAATTCGACATATGGTAAATTTGCGACGAATCCGTTAAAATCACAAAAAATTCCTTACTTAGAAAATAATATTTTACGATTCCAAACAATGGCACCAGAATTTCGTCCAGAATATTATTTGCCTGTTGGATTATTTGTCACCGCGTATGCAAGAAAACATATCATATCCTATGCGCAGAGAAATTACGACAGCTTTATTTACTGCGACACAGACTCTTTGCACTTAAAAGAAAAATCAGACAATATCCCTTTGGACAATGAAAAATTAGGATATTTTAAAATTGAAAAAGAATTTGATCGAGCAAGATATATCAGAGCGAAACGATACATTGGAGAAAAAGATGGTGAGTTATTAATCACCTGTGCAGGTCTGCCAGCAAAATGCTATGAACAAGTTACGTATGATAATTTTAAAACAGGACAGATTTACACAGGAAAATTAATGCTTACGCAAACGGAAGGCGGGGCTGTATTAATTGAAACTACATTTAATTTAAAATAGACTATACACACATTTTTTGATATAATAAATATGTACAGGTTAGCGGAAAGAATGATGAAGGGAATCCACGGATTAAGCCCCGCCCGGAGATCTATAGCTATGGGAATAGTGTTCTTCTGCGCCTGTACATTCTTAAAAAGGGGCGAAAGAAATGTATTATAGTTATGATAATTGTTTAGAAAAGAAAGCATTATTTAATTTTATCACAGGCGAACGAGGAAATGGTAAGACATACGGATATAAAACGCAGATCGCTTGTAAAAATTATTTTGAAAAAGGTGAAAATTTTGTCTATTTACGAAGATTTGAAAACGAATTAGTAAAGGCGGCAAAGTCTTTTTTTAAAGATATTACGCATTTATATCCGGAGTATCAATTTAAAATAACCACAGGGAGAAGCGGAACTTTCTTTTATGAGCGCGATCGTGGAATAGAAAAAGGTGGATGGAATCTCATGGGGTATGGAGTGGACTTAAATACTGGTGGAAAAGATAAATCCATATCTTACGCCGGAGTTACTTCCATATGTTTTGATGAATTTCAGAGCAAGAGATACTTAAAAAATGAGATTCGCTTATTTTTGGACCTTTATGAAACGATCTCACGAATGAATGATGTTCCGGTATATTTTCTATCCAATAGTATTAATGTTTCCAATGTTTATTATGATTATTTTAACTTATCCCAGCCTTACGGGAAAAAGCGTTGGAAACTAACGGATAATGGATTAATTTACTTGGAACATACCTTATCACAAGATTATCGAGATGCGAAAAAGTCAACTCGTTTCGGGCAATTGATTGAGGGTTCTAAGTTTGAACAATATGCAATAGATAACGAATATGTTGAAGATACTAAGGACTTTATTAAAAAGAAAACCGGAGATGTCAAGAGCGTATGCAATCTTGTGTATCTGGATAATGAGTATGGGCTTTGGTTTGATCGCAGAAATGGGTACCTGTATATGGATTCTACTTTCGACAAGTCACGTGCAACCTATGCATTAACCAGAGAAGACCATACCGAAAATACCTATTTTGCAAATCGAGGAAGAAAAATTGCGTGGTTGAATCTGATGATTCAGGGATACGAGCAGGGATTTCTATATTTTGAAAACCAGCGCGTCAAGCGGATTGGTTTGGAGATTTTAAATATGATCCGTTAAAGGAGGGTCGAATGGAACAGATTATGTCTTATATTTCCACGGTAGGATTTCCGATCGTGATGTGTCTGCTTTTTTATTATCAAATGACAAAGTCAGATGAACACATGAATGAAATGTTAACACAGATTAAGGTTATGGTGGAAGAAATTAAAAAGGCGGTAAACAATGGCGGTACAGACGTATAGCATGAGAACTGACGCAAACACCAATGTATCGGAACATTTTAAGGTTCGCGAGTTTGCGTGTAATGATGGATCGGATACCGTGCTGATCGACGATGCTCTTGTCGAACGATTGGAGAGGATTCGCGGCGTTTTCGGCTCGGGAATTACAATAACGTCCGGGTACCGTACTCCATCGTATAATGCCGCGGTAGGTGGTGCGGCATCCAGTCAGCATACGAAAGGAACGGCCGCTGATATTCAGCTTCGAGGTGTACCGCCCTTAGCCGTAGCAAACTACGTGGAAGAAACCTTTTCGACCGGTGGAATCGGAGTTTACGGCACTTTTACCCATGTGGACACGCGAAGGTCCCGTGTTATTTGGAAAAATAACGGTTCGAACACCGTGAGCAGTACCGGGGCCTCCGAAGGTTATTGGCGTGAATTTCAGAACGGCGCCGATCCCGGCGGCGGGGGAGAAGGCGGGGGCGGAGAGTCCGGAGCGATTGATGTTACGATCCGCAGATTTACGGTAGTCTTTAAGCGTCCCAATGGGAAAACTTATACCGGCACCTATTTTCCGTCTTATTGTAACGGGTGGTGGTATTTTAACGATAGTGAGTTTTATCGTTGTGATGAAATCCTTGGAAATTATCAGCAGTATTTTAAAGCTGGCTATTGGGCGCATATTACGCACATTCAAAATATATCGGCGTCGAATGTACATTTAACAGGAGGTTCGGATGGTTAGCACTTTTACGAATTTAGACTATCAAGTGGGTAAGTATTTTAAAGTAAGAGAATTTCAGTCAAAAGATGGATATCCTACCGTTTTAATCGATGATAATTTAGTCGATCTGTTGGATCAAATCCGAGAATATTTTGGAAAACCTGTGGTCATTACTTCGGGATATCGCACGAAGTCGCATAATGCGGCAGTTGGGGGTGTATCAAATTCTCAGCATACGCTTGGAAAAGCCGCAGATATACAGGTAACCGGAGTTCCCCCAGCCGCAGTGCAGACCTATGTCTATGATCATAGTAAATATACGGTTGGAACTTATACGACGTTTACTCATGTAGATACCCGAACAACCGTAAAGTTATTCCGTGGGAATACGGAATTTGTTCGAACAAATTATGAAAAATATAAAGCCGAAGAAATTAAGGAGGAAACAGAAATGGCAGAAAAAAGATACCAGAAATTAGAAGAAATTCCTGATTACGCAAAAGAAATTATTGAAGATTTGATCAAATCTGATATAATTAAAGGTACAGGAGAAGGTTTGAATTTGACAGAAGATATGCTCCGTGTGATTGTTATTTGCTATCGCATGGCTCTTACGAACGCAAATAACATTTATCAGCTTGCGAAAAATTTAGGAGGTGAAACCAAATGACGGTATATGAAGCGTTAGACATTGTAAGCCAGGGCTTCGCGGATTCGGATGAAGGATTGACCGCAGTCAAAACGATTGCAGATTACAACAAAGAATTAGAAGGCAAAATTGTTGCGTTGGATGAAGCGTTAGCTTCCGCTCATGCAGAAAAAGATGATGCTTTAAATTCTTATAATGATTTAAAAAGACGCTATGTAGAAAGGTTTATGAACGGCGAATCTACGGTAAACTCGGACACTACCGTATTAGACGAGGAAGAAACTACGCATAGCACAGAAGAACTTACTTATGATGATGTCTTTGTGACAGAAGAAAATTAAGAGGTGCGAAATGGCAACAAAACCAAAAAATGTGAAATTAGCAAAAAACGGTGTAGATATTTTAAATGCGATTCGTAATGACGCATCCCTTTCCTTTCAGGAAAGAGTTCCTGTAGCAACGCAGGAAGATATTAAGACTTACGGTTCTGCGGTTCTCAATTTTCCGGGACTGGCAAATGAGTTCCTCGATGCATTGGTAAACCGTATTGGTAAGGTGGTTCTTAGCTCCCGGCTTTACAAGAATCCGTTTGCTATACTGAAAAAGGGTATGCTTGATTACGGAGAAACCATTGAAGAAGTATACACTTCTCTTGCTAAGGCAAAGATTTATGATCCGCAGACAGCGGAAACGGAGTTCATGAAACGTGAAATTCCAGATGTAAAGTCTATTTTCCATAAGCTGGACTATCAGAACTTCTTTAAAACGACGATTCAGAGAAGAGATCTGGAAAGAGCGTTCCTTTCAGAGGATGGTGTTTACAATCTGGTAAGCGATATTATTTCCAGTCTGTACTCTGGTATGGAATATGACGAATTTATTACCATGAAGCAGTTGATTGTAGAATATGCAAAGAAAGGGTTATTCTATGAAGTGGAAATCCCGACGGTTACTGCGGATAATATGAAGTCAATCATTTCTACTGTAAAGGGTTACAGTAATAAGCTGACCTTTATGAGCACTCAGTACAACGCGATGGGAGTTCCGACCTATACGGACCGCAGTTCACAGATTATCTTCATCGACGCAGAATTTGATGCAATGATGGATGTCGAAGTATTGGCTTCCGCATTTAATATGGATAAAGCAGAGTTCATGGGAAGACGAATTCTGATTGATAACTTTGGTGAGCTTACCGGAGCAAAACTGCTTCTGTGTGACGAAAGCTTTTTCCAGATCTATGACGTACTTCTTCAGTTTGAAGATGTTCGCAATCCGGAAGGACTGTACTGGAACTATTTCCTTCATAAGTGGACGGTATTTTCTGTTTCTCGTTTTGCAAATGCGATTCTGTTTACTGTTCCAGATAATGAGATTACAGGTATTACACTGAATCCATCTAACAGTGTCATTCAGAGAAATCAGTTGTCAAAAGATGTGATCATCAATGCGACGATCAAGTCCACGGGCACGGTAGATGATACCCTTGAGTGGGAAATGACCGGAAATGAATCTACCGAAACCACTATGACCGTAGTAAATAATACTCAGGTTCGAGTACATGTTTCTGCAAATGAAAAGATTCCAAACACGTTTAAAATTATTGCAAAATCGAAGTATTTTCCAGTTAGCCAGACGGCTACCATTTCGACGAGTGAAAATGCTTAACTCTACTCCTTTCCTTTTAATATATGATAGCCTGCCAAGAAACGGCAGGCTATCACTGAATTGGAGGTAAAAAAATGATTCGTCCTTTAATTGGCCCATCGACAACAGTTCGCGTGTGTCAATCAATCCCGTTAGATAACACCTATACGGATACCATTCTGTTTACGTCAAAATCAGCGCAGGAAAGCTATTTTGCATCGAAAACGAAAAAGGTCTATAGCGGTTTAACGTATCAGCGGCTGGCATCGAATAGTTCTACGTGGGCAATCTTTCTGGAAGACGTAGCAGATTATTTCTATGATTGTAACTATCTATGTTTTCAGAATGGAGGGTTTGGTAATAAGTGGCTTTATGCCTTTATTTCCGATATTTTGTATATCAACGAAAATTGCACGGCAATTACTTTTGAAATTGATGTCATGCAAACATGGCTTTTCGATTTTGAAATTAAAAAATCCTTTATCGAGCGGATGCACGTTGCGGATGATACTATCACGCGAAATTTGGTGGAAGAAAATTTGAACTTCATGCAACGGTATGAGTATTATAAGGTGGAAAATTCGGGTTTATTTGAACCAGTTACTCGGTCTGCCCCGGCGGAGTTTGATAATAATTTAGAATATCGTTCCTTAATATTGGCCACTACATCGGAAGATATTGACGATGAGGATGAAGTAAAAGAAGGACAGCTCATACAGAATACCTATCAAGGTCTAAAATATATCGGATTTGATGTTGAAAATAATGGAGTAGAAAATTGCAACGCTTGGTTAAAACGTATGAACGAAGGTGGAAAAGCTGGGGCGATTAGCAGTATTAGCATGGTGCCTTGGAAAGGCGTTTCTGTTACTCCGGCAGATCATGGGAAATATGAGGTAACTGCTATTTCCGGTACCGCGGTTGTTGATGAAAAAGAATACGACATCAATTATTCAACCCTTGATGATGATTACATTCCGAAAAATAATAAGCTGTTCTGCTGGCCATATCACTTCTTCAGCATTACGACTTTAGACGGTCAAAGTTATGACTACAAGTATGAGGATATTATAGAAAGCGATCCAGTTCCCGGCACAACTACGATGAAATTTAAATTTAAATTTGCTTTCGGTACAGACCCTACCTATTTCATGTATCCATCGTACTATATGAAGTGCAATAATAACTACGATTACGGTATCAAACTTTCTGGTTTTCCAAAATGTAACTGGAACTTTGGGGTGTGGGAGAACTACTATGCACAGCAAGATACCAATATTACCTTGAGTATGTTAGCTTCGGCATTAGGTTCGGTATCTTCCGCTTCTGGTTCTGTTGTTAGTGACGCCGGAAGCAAAAAAGGGCTGGGGGTCGGAACCGGTTTAGCTATTGCTCAGGCGGGTTTAGGTACATTGCAGGCCGGCCTTTCTACTTTCGGTGGATTATCCGTAGTCAAAAGCCAACCAGACCAGAGCAAAGGCGCAAACAATGTCGGCGGCGTGAATTACAACATGGAAACTATGGATTTTTGGATTATTCATAAGCGTCTCCACTGGGGCTATGTTGTAAAAATTGATGATTACTTCACCAAGTTTGGATACCGTGTCAATAGTACCGGGGTACCTAATTTACATACAAGAAAATACTGGAACTACCTGAAGTTAGATCAACCATCGGTGACCGGAAACATGCCTGTAGGAGATATGCGAATGATCAAGCAGATTTTATCCAACGGGATCACGTTCTGGCATACCACAGATGTTGGAAATTATGATCTAAATAATAATGAAGGAGTGTTAGGACATTGAGAAACAGGGGTTTACCATTAGAATGGTCGGACAAAACAATTCTAAGGATGAAAAACGCGATATTTCACGATTATTACAATCGTATTCGAAATATTGCATTATCTCGCTATGAGTGGAGAGATCTTCCAGAAGATATGAATGAAAGATATATCGAATGGTTGCTATTTTACAACGGAAAATGTGTCTTCTTTTACGATGAAATTCTGGAAAAATATCTCTCGCTTCAATGTACGACTACCGGTGAGATGGATTTTTATAATCTGCCGAAAAAAGTCACAGCGTATAGTACAAATGTAAATTATACCTACAAAGAATTGGATATGAAAAACTGTGCTCTGTGTTTCAATAATTTAAGCTGGTTACCCGATGAACCGACCGCTTATCTCTTCGCACAGAAATTGACCAGTATTGAAATGAATATTCTTTCCAATGTGGAATTGCAAAAGTTCGCGCTGATTGTCAAAACACCAGAGAAAAAGAAACTGACCTATAAGAACCTAATGCAGAAGTTCTTTGGCTATCAACCGTTTATTATGACTTCGGAAGGAACACCGATTGATAACATTGAAATTTTGAATCAAAATATCCCGTATATTGCAGATAAGTTGCAGATCCAAAAGATTAATACATGGAAAGAAATGTTATCTGCCTTTGGTATCGTTACCCCCGCTTCGGAAAAGACGGAACGCCTTGTTTCGAATGAAGTAACCGCTGGGTTAGGATATTCCGAAATGGCCCAGAATGTAGGTCTTGTGTCACGGCGCCAAGCGGTAGAACATTTCAATGAACTCTTTGGTACGAACGTATCCGTAGACTTTCGTTCCAACCTTTACGCAGATATTCTCGGAGAAAATACACAGGGTTATACTTATAATACCTATCAGGATAATCCAGAAGATGATACTTTCTCTACGCAAAGAATTGCACGACAGTCTAAGGGGGTGAGCAGTAGTGAGTAGCACAACAACTATGGTGCGCTGGTATTGCGAATATTTATATAACCAAGTAATTAATGACAATACCAAACCCCCAAATAATTGGGTCACGGATGTAAATACCATCATCCCCGCCGTATGGGAAAAGATCTTCTATGATTTTCCCATCTGGGAAGAATCCTATCGTCCTACCCTCTGTCAAAAGATTTTACGACATTATTACTTCCGGGAAATTGGTGAAGAAACTGTTGAATTTTGGAAACTACGTTTACAGCAAACCCTCGGCGAGATCATGCCGTACTATATTCAACTGTGGGAAACAACACAAGTAAAATATGAAAAACTTTGGACAAGAAACTACATTGAAAAATATCTCGGAAATGAAAATCGTACCGAAGACAAGACATCAAACGAATCAAGCGACTATCATGACACTGCGACAACTTCTGATACAGCAAATACGTTAACTGATTTTACCGACGATGCCAAGACCAATATCAAACAGACGGGAAAAACACATGACAAAGGTACCAGAACTTATTCCGAAACGGTAAAAGATGTGGCATCCAACACCCCGATGAATCAGTTAACATGGAACGATCTGGAAAATAATCTATATGCCACCTCAACAGATTTTCGTTCCACCTCGGGAAATGAGAACACAACGAATGACGGTACCTCAGAAAATACAACGGATCAAACCTATAACGATACTTCAAACACAAAAGTTGATTCTACTTATGATCGTCATTTTACCGATGAAAATAGCCGTGATACGGACTATACTCATAACGTCAAGGGTAAAACGAATACTGATTATATTCGTGAAATCACCGGTTGGGACGGTGTAAACCCGAACGATCTTATTTTAAAGTGGAGAGAAACCCTTTTAAATATTGATGTGATGATTATTGAGGAGCTGGAAGATTGCTTCCTCGGTGTATATTATTAGGAGGTAACTATGAGATATTTAAACCCACTTCGCTATATCCACTATCATACACAGTTAGCAATTCCGACCATCTATGATGATTCTCTCTCGTTTTACGAGATCATGAACAAGACGAATCTGCACTTCAATGAAGTGATCAATGACATGAATGAGAATTATGAGATCATTGATAAAGCGTTTCAAGAGGTTCTTGAACAGACCAACAAATGGATGGAAGAAGCGAAAGCGCAAGCAGATCGGGCAGAACAGGAAGCGAATAAATCGCAAGCGTCCGCAGAAGACGCGAAAAATCAGGCAGATCGTGCCAGCTCGGAAGCGGATGCCGCCGCCGCTTCTGCCTTAGAAGCTCAGAAACAGGCAGACAGAGCATCTTCGGAAGCGGATCGCGCCCACACCGAAGCAGAAAACGCAAAAGCACAAGCTCAAGCGGCGGCACACTCCGCACAGGAGTCCGCAACATCCGCGGCCGCATCCGCCGGTAGCGCATCGGAAAGTGCCGCTTCTGCTACAGAATCGAAAAAGAGTGCAGATGCTTCCGCCGCTTCTGCTACAGAATCGAAAAACAGTGCGGATGCTTCTGCAAACTCTGCTTCTCAGTCCGCCGCTTCTGCTACGGCTTCCCAGAACAGTGCGGTTGCTTCTGCAAACTCTGCTTCTCAGGCGGCTCAGTCCGCTACCGATGCGGCAAACTCCGCAAAAGAAGCCGCAGATACTCTGGATGAAGCAAAGGAAACCTTTGTGAAAAAAGCAGGCGATACCATGTCGGGTAAGCTTACCATCTCTTATGGAGGTCTTTCTGTTGATGGATCCGCTGACATATCAGGAGATCTTAACACGGGTCGGTTACAGGTTGGTAAACCCGGCGATCATAGGGATACCCATTTATACGGAAATCTTTATCTCAATGATATGTTAAACATGAGTATTGGTAGCAATGTTGCCCTTAAATTTGCTAACCTTCAAGATGGATTGAAACTTTACGCTCCTTTATCGTTTGAGCCTTCTCCATTGAGAATTTCAAATGTGGGAAATCCTCAGAATGATTTTGATGCTGTAAATAAGATAACATTGGATAGTGAAGTAACTGGTATTAATGCTGAACTCACTGACGTAAATAATCAGATTGCGGCTCTTACGACAAGAATGGGTACTGCAGAGAAGAATATTACGAAAAATACATCTGATATCGCTTCGCTTACTAATCGTGTGACTACGAATGAAACGAATATCAGTTCCATTAATAATGAGATTTTGAATATTAAGCAGGACATTACCACCGTGGAAGGTGACTATGTTAAGAAAGCTGGCGATACCATGACCGGCAATCTCACTATGGGACTGAATCAAATCGTGATGGATACCGGTCATATTGTGGGTGGAAATAATACGCTTCTCTTCGAAGATTATCCGTTAATTGATGTTGACGGTGCAAAGATTTCTATGGTTGCTGATCCTGTGGAAGCGATGGATGCCGCAAACAAGAAATACGTTGATAATGCTGTTGCTGGGGTAAAACCTACTGGGGATTATCTGCCACTGACTGGCGGCACGATGACCGGCAATATCAATATGGGAGTAAATAATGCTGTTCGTTTCGGTGTGGCGAATTATGCACTCTACCAGAATGAAGGCACAGGTCATTTAGTTCTTACAGGTAACTCCAATACTGACATTGTAGAAATGAACAATATTGGCACGGTTCAGTTTGGAAATGAAACAACAATCCAAAATGTGAAAACTCCTACGAATAGCGGAGATGCCGCGCCGAAATCATATGTTGATGGTCAGATCGCAGTTGCTAAAAATGATGTACAAGAACAGATGCAAGGCTATTTGCCGCTCACTGGTGGAAGACTGTCAGGTAAACTGTTAATGGGTACAGGAAGTCAGATTGATTTTGAAGAAGGTGTACATTTAGCGTATGCTACAGACTTCGGTTTTGCCGTTCAGACAATTGGCGGTTCTGTTGGAATCGTTTCAAATAACATTGTTCATACGGACACCACGAACGCTGATAGTAAATTAATTACTTATTCCATTAGCGATGTTTCGGTCGTACCGGACACTACTGTTAAACAGTATAATTGCGATGGAGCAGGCTTTCAGCAGATGAGATTTTCTGGATTCCAGAACGTAAAATTTGCTTCTTCTCTGTTGGTAGATGAAGACCCAGTTGAAGAGTTACAAGTTGCTACCAAGAGATATGTAGATCAGCATTCTGGGGGCGGTAATATGGTAACAGATTTGTCAGGTAACTATATTTTTGTATTAACGCCGTTAATCAAAAAATACTCAAAATTTGAAATATTTACCACTACAACATTAAATATTCTCTATGGTGTAAATGGAGGAAATGAGCAAGTTCAACAATTATCTGTTCCTTATACTGTATTTTTAGATAATAACTCTAAAAAAATTGTACAAACAAACACTCCATTTTACTTTATAGATAACTTCTACGATAATTCAGAAAACTGCGAAGTAGCTTTAAAAACATATATGACCTCAGACGTACCTAATACTCTCTATTTTTCGTTTCAAAATATGGGTGGTTCACATACATCAGGTCAATATGATATTAACGCCGGTGGAAAACTAATGGATTGCTTAGTTGTATCACGGTAAAAGGGGATTTACTCCCCTTTTATTTTTATATATTTATCGATTGTATTAGCTCCGTCTGTATAGTATGAAAATACATAATTCCCTCCTTCACGTATTGTTAATTTTGATACATAACCTTCATTAATTAATTTGTTAATAAAAGGCGCAACATCAACTTCTTTTAATTCTACATAAGAAATTTGAATATCAAATTGTTCTTCCATAACTCCTCCTTAATTAATCTGAAATTCTTCTGCAAAAGTTTCATAGTGAAGTTCAACATAGCGATCAAGGAATTCCTGATCGGTGCAAGGTGCGATTTCCCATGCGACACGTTCTCTGAGGTCATCGTCCATATAGTTTACATATGTATTAAATTCTTCGACCTGATTCGTTCTCTTGTTGATAGTTAACATGTTATCCTCCTAACTTATTACCATTGCGGTTATGATTGTTTTAATTTCTTGATTAGATAATTTGTAAAGCTTTAAGAGACTAATTGCATTGTTGATACTTGATGCCATCATTAATGCTTTGTCCTGTTTTGGAATGAGTTGCTTTATTGCTTTTGCTGTTTCCTTTGTCATCTTTTGATCTCCTTTCCTTTTGTAATTATATTATAACACAGGTTTTAAAATTATCAATAGGTTTTACTGATGTATTATGTATACATGATGTGCTTTAGTACTTTACTGTGATGAAGTATTTGATTAGGTAAGTACTTTAGCGCTTTAGTGTAGTAAAGTCTTGAATTAGTGAAATACTTTAGCGCTTTACTGTGATAAAGTACTTGATTGTGTAAACTGTTGGAGATGATATATAATTGAGTAAAACAACGTTTTGCGCAGATTAGTTTTGTTGTTAATTATTGGGGGAATATATTATTGTGTAAAACAATTGGGCCATATACATACC
>ERZ779809.219-NODE-219-length-16262-cov-3.28932_pt1 | contig 16262 bp, 10 predicted proteins | sample MGYA00511096_ERZ779809 | MGnify/ENA primary metagenome ERZ779809 (study PRJEB29588, sample SAMEA2157192) | human gut metagenome | biome: human gut; feature: human-associated habitat; material: faeces | place: Denmark | collected 2008/2010 ...
TATCTTTGCTGCGTTGCGCAGATAATCCCACAGCGGTGCAAAGGTCCATTTCTCCTTTTTCAGCATCAGTTCCGACGACCTGAGCGTTGCAAACCATATCAGCATCACACCCGTAACGATGTATGCAAGAGCCGTTCCAAGGGCAGCTCCTGCCACGCCCATGCCCATTCCGGGCATCAGTATGTCGTAGCCAAGCACGGAGACGTGACGCGTGCTGAATATAAGGAAATAGTTGAACACCACGTCCAGAAGACACATCAGCACGCTGACGGCACTGGGCACGCGCATGTTTCCCGAACTCTTAAGCATGCTCGACGACAGTATTCCAAGCTGATATACTGGCAGCGACATGCAGAATATGGCAAAATAACGCGACGCGTCGGGAGCGATATCGGCTCCTCCGCCAAGCCACAGGGGCAACGGACCGGCTATGACAAGGCATATGGCAGTAAGGATGAGCGTGAAGAGCGCCGTGGCCATTATGCCCTGACGGAAAACCTGGCGCGCCTTTACAAAGTCGTTGGCACCGATAAAGTGGGCAGCCTGCACCGAGAAGCCCATGGCAGCGGCCGACGTAAGACCGCCAAAGAGCCACGTTGTTGACTGTACTATACCTATCGACGCCGAAGCCTTGGCACCAAGCGAGCCAACCATCGACGCATCGATATATACCATCAGGGTGTTTGTCAACTGTGCCAGAATGGACGGCACGCTGAGCTGGGCTATCAGATTGAGCATCTGACTGCCGTTCATCGTCTGGCCGTTGCGTATCATGGCCAGCAAGTCTTTTCCTTTATTAGCTGAAAACATCGTGCGAAATTACTACTTTTAAGATGAATAAACAAATTACGCGGACAAAAAACACGCGGAAATCTTTTATTAAAGACTTCCGCGCACATTATTCAGTTAATTCAATTTTCTCAAAAAAATGGAGGCTCATGCAATTCGTTTATGCTTTCCCTTACCCCCAATACCTGTTGCTGTATTCACAGCAAACAGGGTTAACATCCGTTACCTTAAACAATCTTTTTTATTTACCTTAATTACCTATGAAAACTTTTTCATGCCTCGCGGCATCTTTGTTATCCTTTACCAAAACAATCTTTCTCTTTACCTTAGCTTTATACCTATGAATTATTAATACCTATTGTTTTGTTTTGACGATGCAAAGATACTGCTGTTTGCGCACACAACCAAACATTTCAAGCATTTTATGCATCAAAACGCATGTTTTTTGACATAAATCAAAATCAGTATACGGGATGTTGATTTTTACATATTATTTGATTACACAAAACGCCACGCTGCGTCAGCACTGCCATGCCGCAACACACATGCGGACAAGAAAGGCAAGGCACGGCAGGACATTGCAATACATAAAGCAGAAAAAGAAAAAGCATGAGGATAAAACGCAAAGACATATACATAATGAAATAAAGGCGCATACATAACGAAATAAAGGCGTATACATAACAAATTCAAGGTATAGGCATAACCTTCGAACATACCAACGTTTACCAACCGTGTATGTTTACATAATAGATTTAAGGTGTATGTTTAACTGTCGAACGCACAAACGCTTACCAACCGTATATGTTTACATAATAGATTTAAGGTGAATGTATAACTATCGAACTCACAAACGCTACCGACCATACGTGTTTACATTACAAATTTAAGGTGCATGCATAATAAAATTAAGGCATATACATATATAATATAATGTAAAAGGGACGGAAGCGGCATAATGCCGTCCGTCCCCAGGAACATTATCTTTACGTAAGTGTTATTCTGTTATCCACTTGCCTTTCTTAGCATACCACGGGTCTGGCGTAACTCCCGGACGATAATATGCCACGAGGGCTATATCGAACACCAGCGTGCTGTAAGCCGGAATACCGGTGCTTCCGGTTGATCCGTAGCCCAGCTGATAAGGGATATAAACGCGCCAGCGGTCGCCTATGTGCATATACTGCAGCGCTGTGGTGAAGCCGTCTATAAGGCCGCCTACATACAGCTGGCGAGGAAGAGCTGTCTGAGGGTTGAACTCTCCCTCATAGCTCTCGTCGAACACATATCCCTCGGAATAAGAAGTTGAGGGCAGGAGGTGTCCGCGATAGTGCACCAACACAGAGTCAGTGAACATTGGGCATCCGCTGCCTGTTCCTTCCTTGAGTACCTCTACCACGATGTGGTCGGCATATCCGGCCGGTATGGTGTCCTCAAGCGAGTAGTTTCTGATAATCTTCCAGCTGCCGTCCTCAATGCCCATAGCCTTCTCGTAGATATTGTCAAAATAGGCCTCGTTGCGGTTTTTCCAGTCGGGAAATTCCTCAACGGTGTCTTCGTTCTCGCTGCAGGCCATGAAGCACAGCGGTGCAATAAGCAGCATCAGAAGGGCAAAAATATTGTACTTCTTCATTTACTGTATCTTTTTAAGAAGACTTGCAATGCTTACCTTATCCTCAATAATGCCGTTGAGTTCGTCGATGCTTACTCTCTCCTGCTCCATTGTGTCGCGGAAGCGCAGCGTAACGGTGTTGTCCTTCAGCGTGTCGTGGTCAACGGTTACACAGTAAGGCGTACCTATTGCGTCCTGACGGCGGTAGCGCTTGCCTATAGAGTCTTTCTCGTCGTACTGGCAGTTGAAGTGGAACTTCAGATTGTTTATTATCTCGCGTGCCTTCTCGGGCAGTCCGTCTTTCTTTACAAGAGGCATCACGCAAAGCTTGACAGGAGCCAGGGCTGCAGGCAACTTGAGCACAACGCGTGTCTCGCCGTTCTCGAGTTTCTCCTCGCAGTAAGAGTGGCACATGATTGAGAGGAACATACGGTCAACGCCGATAGACGTCTCGATGTCATACGGAGTGTAGCTCTCGTTGGTCTGCGGATCGAAGTATTTGATTGAGCGGCCTGAGAACTTCTCATGCTGCGACAGGTCGAAGTCGGTGCGGCTGTGTATACCCTCAACCTCCTTGAATCCGAACGGCATACGGAACTCGATGTCGGTAGCGGCGTTTGCATAGTGGGCCAGCTTCTCGTGGTCGTGGAAACGGTAGTTCTCTGCGCCGAAGCCGAGGGCCTGATGCCACTTCATACGTGTCTCCTTCCACTTCTGGAACCATTCGATCTCTGTTCCGGGCTTAACGAAGAACTGCATCTCCATCTGCTCGAACTCGCGCATACGGAAGATAAACTGGCGTGCAACAATCTCGTTGCGGAAAGCCTTGCCTATCTGTGCTATGCCGAAAGGTATCTTCATGCGGCCTGTCTTCTGCACGTTAAGGTAGTTTACGAATATACCCTGTGCTGTCTCGGGGCGCAGATAAATCTTGCTTGCGCTGTCGGCTGTAGAGCCCATCTCGGTTGAGAACATGAGGTTAAACTGGCGCACGTCGGTCCAGTTCTTTGTTCCGCTGATCGGGTCGACGATGCCTTCGTCGAGTATTATCTGCTTCAGCTCGTTGAGGTCCATGGCGTTCATTGCCTCGCTGTAGCGCTCGTGCAGGGCGTCGCGCTTCTTCTGGTTGTCGAGCACGCGTGGGTTGGTCTCGCGGAACTTAGCCTCGTCGAAAGCCTCGCCAAACTTCTTGCGGGCCTTCTCCACTTCCTTGTTTATCTTTTCCTCGTATTTTGCTATCTGGTCTTCAATAAGCACGTCGGCGCGGTAGCGCTTCTTTGAGTCGCGGTTGTCGATGAGCGGGTCGTTGAATGCGTCAACGTGTCCCGATGCCTTCCATATCGTTGGGTGCATAAAGATGGCCGAGTCGATGCCCACGATGTTCTCGTGAAGCAGCACCATGCTCTTCCACCAGTATTCCTTAATATTGTTTTTCAGTTCAACACCGTTCTGTCCGTAGTCGTAAACTGCGGCCAAGCCGTCATAGATGTCGCTGCTCGGGAACACGAATCCGTACTCCTTGCAGTGAGACACTATTTTCTTAAAAACATCTTCTTGTGCCATTGTTGTTTATTTACCTTAAATTTTTATTTCACAGAAAAGCCCTCTGCGAGGGCAACAAAAAGTTATCGTATAAACACTTTTGCGTGCAAAGATAATGCAAAGCTACCGAAACACAAAACTTTTTCACACACATTATTATATTTATTTCGTCCTTAGCCCATGCCGGAGGATGCCTGCCACCATGCGGCGCGTTATGTTTATTTAACACGGAGACGGCTGCCGGTTTTTCATTTTTCTTGACAATATAAATTTGTGAAATAGAAAACTTACGCCGAGAGATATGGGTTCGCTGACGGCATAAACGCCATGAAACGACCAAAAACCGGCATCCTGAAACATGAAATGCGGCCTTTCATGATGCAAAAGCATGCCTTTTGGCTACCGAAACATGGCCTTTTGCAGTGGAAAAAGCAGTGTTTTACACCGCAATTTGCGGTATTTTACATTATCTCATGCCGCCGCAGACCGCGTAAACAAACATAAACAACTGATTACCAAACACTTACACAAAACATGATTTATGCTGGTTTTTCATGTCTGAAGCCGGATTCTTGAGCAGCACGGGCATTCTGAGAGCGTCAAACGGACGGCAACGGGCATTTCCGATTAACTTTATTTAACCTCGCACAGACCGTCCTCAACGGCATCTCAGCATAAGGCCGCGCTGCCGCTCCTTATATAAAAAATAAAATATTTATTTTGCATTGTCTCCGATTTTAGCTATCTTTGCATAAGATAAGCGGCATCTCAGCATAACACTTAAACATGTTTCAGCAAACAAGTTTAGTGGTTCTGCGTTCGATTTGCATTATCTTTGCATAAGATAAGCGGCATCTCAGCATAACACTTAAACATGTTTCAACAAACAGGTTTAGTGGTTCTGCGTTCGATTTGCATTATCCTTGCATAAGATAAGCCGCACGAAGGCATCAAGCTAAAACAAGCCGGGCTGCAAAAGCCACACCGATTTGCATTATCTTTTCTACAGACATACATCATCATGGACGACAATATTAAAGACCCCGAAAACATAGAAGAGCAGGACATGCCCGTTCAGGACGACAGCAACGACATCGAACCCGAAAGCCACTCTGACTATAAGCCGGCCAACAGGTTTGACGCCTCTGCCGTGCATCATCTGAGCGGAATGTACCAGAACTGGTTTCTCGACTACGCATCATACGTTATCCTTGAGCGTGCCGTGCCCCACATCGAAGACGGACTGAAGCCCGTTCAGCGACGCATACTGCACTCTATGAAGCGCATGGACGACGGACGCTACAACAAGGTGGCCAACATCGTGGGCCACACCATGCAGTTTCACCCTCACGGCGACGCATCTATAGGCGACGCGCTCGTGCAGCTCGGACAGAAAGACCTGCTCGTAGACTGCCAGGGTAACTGGGGAAACATACTCACGGGCGACCGTGCCGCCGCTCCGCGATACATCGAGGCGCGCCTGTCTAAGTTTGCCCTCGACGTGGTGTTCAATCCTAAGACCACCGAATGGCAGCTGAGCTACGACGGCCGCAACAAGGAGCCTATCACGCTGCCGGCAAAGTTTCCGCTGCTGCTGGCACAGGGAGCCGAGGGCATAGCCGTAGGATTGTCGTCAAAGATTCTGCCGCACAACCTCAACGAGATATGCGACGCCGCCATAAGCTATCTGCACGGCGAGCCGTTTACGCTCTATCCCGACTTCCCTACGGGCGGAAGCATCGACGTGAGCAAATACAACGAGGGACAGCGCGGGGGCACGCTGAAGGTGAGGGCAAAGATAGAAAAGCTCGACAGCAAGACGCTCGTGATACGCGAGATACCCTTCGGCAAGACCACCACTACGCTTATCGACTCGATACTCAAGGCCATCGAGAAGGGCAAGATAAAGGCACGCAAGGTGGACGACAACACGGCCGCACAGGTGGAGATACAGGTGCACCTGGCTCCCGGCGTGTCGTCAGACAAGGCCATCGACGCCCTCTACGCCTTCTCCGACTGCGAGATAAACATCTCGCCAAACTGCTGCGTAATCGAAGACAACAAGCCGCAGTTCCTGACCGTGAACGACGTGCTGCGCCACTCTACCGACCGCACCATGGCCCTGCTGCGCAAGGAGCTCGAGATACGCAAGCATGAGCTGCTCGAGCAGCTCCACTTCTCGTCGCTCGAAAAGATATTCATCGAGGAGCGCATCTACAAAGACCGCAAGTTTGAGCAGGCTCCCGACATGGACGCAGCATGCGAGCACATCGACAACAGGCTGACGCCGTTCTATCCGCAGATGATACGCGAGGTTACAAAGGACGACATCCTGCGCCTCATGGACATCAAGATGGCACGCATACTGAAGTTCAACAAGGACAAGGCAGAGGAGCTGATAGCCAAGATAAAGGCCGAAGTGGACGACATAAACCATAAGCTGAACAACATGGTTGAGGTTACGGCCGACTGGTTCAGGTATCTGAAGGAGAAATACGGAGCCGCACATCCCCGACTGACCGAGATAAAGAACTTCGACACCATCGAGGCTACAAAGGTCATCGAGGCCAACGAGAAGCTGTATATCAACCGCAACGACGGCTTCATAGGCACCGGACTGAAGAAAGACGAGTTTGTGTGCAACTGCTCCGACATCGACGACATCATCATCTTCTACAAGGAAGGCAAGTATAAGGTGGTGCGCGTGGCCGACAAGATATTCGTGGGCAAAAACATCCTGCACGTGGCCGTGTTCAAGAAGAACGACCGCCGCACCGTCTACAACGTTGTCTACCGCGACGGAAAGCAGGGCAAATACTTCATGAAACGCTTCTGCGTGACCAGCATTACGCGCGACCGCGAATACGAGTTCACGCAAGGCACGCCCGGTTCGCGCGTGGTTTACTTCACCGCCAACCCCAACGGCGAGGCCGAGGTGATAAAGATTACGCTCGACCCGGCACCGCGACTGAAGAACATCTTTAAGGAGAAAGACTTCTCTGAGGTTGCCATCAAGAGCCGCGGGGCAAAGGGCGTGGTGATGACACGCTTCAACGTGCACCGCATATCACTCAAGAGCCACGGCCACAGCACGCTGGGCGGACGCAAGGTGTGGTTCGACCCCGACGTCAAACGACTCAACTACGACAGCCACGGACGCCTGCTCGGCGAGTTTAACGAGGACGACAGCATACTGGTGGTGCTCGACACCCAGCGCAAAGAGCTCGGGAGAGAACAGGTGGTGGTGCTCGACAACGGCGACTTCTATCTCACCAACTTCGACGCCAACAACCATTATGAAGACAACATAAAGATTATCGAGAAGTTCGATGAGCACAAGGTTTGGACCGCCGTGCTCTACGACGCCGACCAGCAGGGCTATCCTTACCTGAAGCGATTCACCATGGAAGCCACCAAGCGCAAGCAGAACTACGTGAGCGACAACCCGGCAAGCCGGCTCGTGGCGCTCACCGACGAGCCTTATCCGCGCTTCCTCGTAACCTTCGGAGGACGCGACGCATTCCGCGGCACGATGGAGATTGAGGCCGAACAGTTTGTAGGCGTAAAGGGATTCAAGGCCAAAGGCAAGCGCATAACCAACTGGGAGACGGAGAGCATAGAGCAGCTTGAGCCGGCACAACAGCCCGAACAGGAGCCTGAAGACATCACACCTGAAGAGCAGCCGGCTGAAGAGACACCGCAACAGGAGAACCTCGACCCCGATGCAGGCAAGAGCCAACAGCAGGTGATAGACGAGATTACAGGACAGCTCAGCCTTTTCAACGACAATGAAGATAATTAAGCTATTAATGCTCGCAGCCATGCTTGCCTCCTCTGCGGCGGCATGTGCCCTGCCCTGCGGCAACGGGCCTGAAGACGGAACGGCGCTGCACGGCAGCCTCAACACAGGCAACGTATATGCCCCCGACACCATAAGGAACAACAAAATTATAACCAACGCCCAGATGATAGGCATCGGGGCGGTGAACATTCTCGACACTTACCTCTCGCCCGAGAAGTATCGCGGCACCGAGCTGCGCTACATTTCACACACGCTGCGCGAGCGCAGGGACAGCCGCTGGTCGCGCCTGATAGTACATCAGGGCAACATGTCCTACAGCGACAACCGCTCGGGCAACGGCGGCGAGATAGCCGGAGCCTACACGTTCAGCTACGGCGTACACTACAACTGGAACTTCTTCGACGGCAGCCTCAACATCAAGGCCGGCGCACAGGCCGATGTCAACGTTGGCTTTCTCTACAACACACGCAACAGCAACAACCCTGCGCAGGCACGCCTGTCGCTCACCCTATCGCCGTCGGCCGCTACATACCGCTTTCGCCTGTGGCAGCACAACTACTCGCTGCGCTATGAGCTTAGCGTTCCGCTCATGGGACTGATGTTCAGCCCCAACTACGGACAGTCGTACTACGAGATTTTCAGCCGCGGCAACTACGACCACAACATCGTGCCTACCACCTTCGGCAGCACGCCGTCGCTGCGCCAGATACTCACCTTCGACTTCTCGCTCGGCCGCACCACCCTGCGCCTTGGCTACATGGGCGACTTCCAGCAGGCCAGGGTGAACAACCTGAAATATCATTCTTACTCTAACATGCTGCTCATCGGCATTGTCAGACAGTTCAACATAACTAAAATAGTACCATGAGAAGAGTCTTAAACTTTCTGCTTCCGCTCATCGTGGCACTTGCCGCCGTGTCGTGTGTCGACGAAGAGGAATACAGCGACGACCCGCGCGGTAACTTCGAGGCGCTCTGGAAGATAATGAACGAACACTATTGCTTCTTCGACTATAAGAACAGCGAGTATGGACTCGACTGGAACGAGGTGTATGCGCGCTACAGCCGGCAGATAGACGACGGCATGACGAGCACCCAGCTGTTTGAAGTATTGGGCAACATGCTCGGCGAACTGCGCGACGGACACGTCAACATGTACGCCTCGTTCGACCAGTCGCGCTACTGGAGCTGGAAGGAAGACTATCCCGCCAACTTCAGCGACTCGCTGCAGCGGCGCTATCTCGGCACCGACTACAAGATTTCTTCGGGCATAAAATACCGCAAGCTCGACGACAACATAGGCTACATCTACTGCGGATCGTTCTCCAACGCGATAGGCAGCGGCAACCTTAACGACATACTGATGGACCTCGCCACGTGCAACGCTCTCATCGTTGACGTGAGAGACAACGGCGGAGGAATGCTTACCTCGGCCGAAACCCTGGCGTCGCGCTTCACCGACGAGGAGATTCTCGTGGGCTACATGCAGCACAAGACAGGCGCCGGCCACAACGATTTCTCCGAACCGGAGGAGCAGAAGCTGAAGCCTTCGAGCGGACTCAGATGGCACAAGCCCGTGGCCGTGCTTACCAACAGGGCCGTGTTCAGCGCTGCCAACGAGTTTGTCAAGTATATGAAGTGCTGCCCCGGCGTAACCGTCATCGGCGACAAGACGGGCGGAGGCGCAGGCATGCCCTTCAGCAGCGAGCTGCCCAACGGCTGGTCGGTGCGCTTCAGCGCATGCCCCATGTACGACCGCGACATGAACTGCACCGAGTTTGGCATAGAGCCCGACCATAACGTACAGCTCACCGACAGCGACTTTGCCAAGGGCCGCGACACAATAATAGAATATGCACGCAACATCCTTAACCAATGAACAACAGCAACACTTCTGACACAATAAGGCTCGACAACCTTACCATAGGATACAAGACACACGACGGCATACGCACCGTGGCAAAGGACATCAACGCTTCTATAAAGAGCGGCAAGCTGACATGCCTCGTCGGGACCAACGGCATCGGCAAGTCTACGCTGCTCAGAACGCTGTCGGGATTTCAGCCACGGCTTGGCGGAAGCATTGTCATCAACGGCAGCGAGCTGTCGGGCTACACGCCGCGCGACCTCTCGCGCATAGTCAGCGTGGTGCTTACGTCGAGGCCGTCGTCGATAAACTTCACCGTAGAGGAGATAGTGGCACTTGGCCGCACGCCCTACACCGGATTCTGGGGAACGCTCAATGATGCTGACAAAGAGATTGTAAGCGAGAGCATCAGGCTTGCCGGAATATCCCATCTGGCCAAGCGCAACGCTATGTCGCTAAGCGACGGAGAGCGTCAGAAGATGATGATAGCCAAGGCACTTGCACAGCAGACGCCCGTGATAATGCTCGACGAGCCAACCGCCTTTCTCGACTATCCGAGCAAGGTGGAGACAATGCTCCTGCTGACACGCCTGTGCCGCGAGGAAGGCAAGACGATATTCATGTCGTCGCACGACCTCGAACTCGTCATTCAGCTTGCCGACATCTTATGGGTTATGGAGCAGGGCGGCACCATATCTGTAGGCACTCCAAAGGCTCTCGCCGACGAGGGAACGCTCAGTCGCTTCATTGAGCGCACCGGCATAATGTTCGACAAAGAGGCGATGCGCATAACCGTATGCAAGAGCGGCGCCGACTGACATTTTAAGACGATACTAAAACTGCGGGCATACACATTAATTTGAATATGTATGCCTTGCTTAAAAAATTCCAAGAATTTATATTTTTTGTACACACCTGTGATAAGTCGTGATTAATTATTAAATTTGCATCAGAAACATAAAGTTCATAAGCCATGCAATCCATACTTATCATAGAAGATGACAAAAGAGTGGCCGACCTGCTGAAAGCCGGACTTGAGGAAAGCGGATACCATACAATGGTGGCATACGACGGTGCCATGGGGCTGCGGCTGTTTGCATCCAACAGCTTCAACCTTGTGCTTTCAGACGTTATTCTTCCAAAGTTGGACGGTTTTGAACTTTGCAAGGAGATACGCAAGACCAATGCATCTGTACCCATACTCATGCTGACAGCCCTTGGCTCTACTAACGACAAGCTCGACGGTTTCGATGCCGGAGCCGACGACTACATGGTTAAGCCTTTCGACTTCCGTGAGCTAAACGCACGTATCAAGGCGCTGCTTAAGCGCAACACCAACATCACGACAGAGCAGCCCGAGGAGCTGAAATATGCCGATCTGACGATAAATCTCAAAAGAAAGGAAGTCTGGCGAAACGGGGTAATGATAAAGCTGTCGCCCAAGGAGTATAACCTGCTGCTGTATCTGACAGAGAATGCCGAGCGCGTGATAAGCCGCACGGAGATTGCGGAGAAAGTATGGAACACCCACTTCGACACGGGTACAAACTTTATCGACGTTTACATAAACTATCTCCGCAAGAAAGTTGACAAGGAATTTGAAATCAAACTAATACACACAAGGCCGGGAATAGGCTTTATCTTCACCGACAAGCCATGAAAATACGCACAGCCCTGACATTAAAGAACACATGCGCCACGGCAGCAGTTTTCCTGCTGTGCACAATATTAATCTATATTGTCAGCGAACATACCCGTAGCAAGACCTTCTTTCATGACCTGAGAAGCGAAGCCATAACAAAGGCACATCTGTTCCTGCAGAACAAGGTTGACCCAAAGACAATGCAGGACATTTACCTTAACAACAAGGAATTTATCAATGAAGTAGAGGTTGCCATTTACACGCCCGACTTCAAGATGCTGTATCACGACGCTGTGCAGAACGACATAATAAAGGAAAACCGCCAGATGATAAGCAGCATCCTGAACAAGAAGGAAATAGAGTTTTATATAGGCAAATATCAGGGCATAGGCATGCTCTACACACTCAACGGCAAGAACTACATCGTAACGGCTGCCGCCTACGACGGCTACGGATATGCCAACTTGACAAAACTGAAGAATGCGCTGCTCATCTTGTTCATCATAGGTCTAACCCTGCTGTTCGCAACAGGCTACATACTTGCACGCACTGCGCTGCGCCCGATAAGGGAGATTGTAAAGGAAGCAGACATCATTACCGCGTCGCAAATATCAAGAAGGCTGCCCGTAAAGAACAGAAAAGACGAACTCGGCGAGCTTTCCACCACATTCAATGCCCTTCTGAACCGCCTCGAAGTTTCGTTCAACGCACAAAAGATGTTCGTCAGCAACGTATCGCACGAGCTGAGAACTCCGCTTGCAGCCCTGATTGCCGAGCTCGACATAGCATCTCAGAAAGAACGCAGCTGCCAGCAATACCGCACAACAATACTAAACGCACTTAACGATGCAAGACGCATGACCAAACTGATTGACGGACTTCTTAATCTTGCCAAGGCCGACTATCAGCAGGAACAGATAAAGATGGAGCACATACGCCTGGACGAACTGCTGCTCGACGTCAGAGAATTTATCCTGAGGGCACACCCTGACTACCATGTAGAAATAATATTCGAACAGGAGGAAGCCGAAGACGACAGCCTGATAACCGTAAACGGCAACCATTATCTGCTGTCGATAGCATTCTCAAACCTCATCGAGAACAACTGCAAATATTCGGCCGACCACTCCTCGTTCATACAAATATCCTATTGGGACAAATGCGCAGTGGTGCGCTGTTCTGACGACGGCATGGGAATGTCTGACACCGACAAGCAGCATCTTTTCAAGCTGTTCTACCGCGGCGAACAGGAGAAAGTGGCCGAAGGTCACGGAATAGGCATGGCCCTTTCACAAAAGATTATCCGTCTGCACAGAGGCGATATCGCCGTACATTCGGAAAAAGAAAAGGGCACAACCTTTATAGTTGAACTTCCGCACATATAGCAGCAACCGGAGAAGGGCGCCAGCACGGACAGCTACAATTCGCCGCCACGCAGTTCACGGCGATACCAGCCAGCACTTATAACACCGGCATGAGCCTGCAGCCGCCGTATTATCAGTTCTGACAAAGTCCTGTCATCACCACGTGCCTCAAAATCACAGAACACGACAAACACGCCATCAGCCTCCTTATAGAACAGTTCATTGACCCTTGCCTCGCCAAAAAGCAAGGTGTTCGTTATAATATTCCTTACGGCGTCAAGCGACTCCTTATCACATTCCACCTTTACGGTCAGCGACGCCGCCCCCTCAAACTTTGTTTCGATAAAATGGCATAAAGGCCTGAAAAGGCAATGAGTGACAAGCACACAGGCAACAAGGACCGCCAACTCTGAGAAGAAGCCGACTCCGGCAAGGGTTCCGCATGCGGCAGAACACCATATCGTGGCAGCCGTATTGAGTCCTCTCACGTTGAATCCGTCTTTCAGAATAAGTCCTCCACCCAAGAAGCCTATGCCCGAAACTATCTGCGCCGCAACTCTTGAAGGGTCGCCGTTTTGAGACGTTATGGCATACGACAACACCGTGAAAGCGGCAGACCCTACAGAAACAAGAATGTTGGTGCGCAGTCCGGCGTTGCGCTGCCTGCACTGACGCTCCAGCCCAATCAACGCTCCGGCAAGAAAAGCGCTGCCCATCCTTATCATATAATCAACAAACAGAATCATAGTTTTTTTATGCAAAGTTAGCCCTGCGGCAACAGAACGGCTGTTAGAAAATCATTAGACCCGGATTAAAATTTTATTAGAACTTTCTCTAATGATTTTCTAATACCGTTCTAATGACATTCTAACGGCCTTACAGAAAAACATTTCCGACTTTTGCAGCGCAAAAAACAATAGTATTAATCTAAAAACACGGATACGCTATGTGGAAGAAAACGCGCAAGATGAAATTAGAATTCAATGCCGAGAAGATTTTTCTGGCATCAGAACTGCCTATGAGCTCTGTGTTCAGCTATTTCCAGACAGCCCCGCAGGGCCTGAGCAATGAGGAAGTGGAAAAAAGACAATCGCTTTACGGAAGAAACGAAGTGGAGCATGAAAAGAAGATGCATCCGCTGACAATGCTTATAAAGGCCTTTATAAATCCCTTCATCGGAGTGCTTACGGCTCTGATAATCATTTCGTATATTATTGATGTATATATCGCCGCTCCCGAGGAAAAAGACTTCACGTCGATAATTATCATAGCCTCGATGGTAATACTCAGCACCATTCTCCGTTTCTGGCAGGAATACAAGGCCAGCGTGTCGAGCGAGGCGCTGCAGAAGATGGTCACCAACACATGCACCGCTAAAAGAGACGACGGCACGGAACACGAGATCGGCATATCGTCGCTCGTGCCCGGAGACATCGTGAAACTGGCGGCAGGAGACATGATTCCGGCAGACATACGCATCATAGAGACGAAAGACCTCTTTGTAAGTCAGGGCACACTGACAGGAGAGTCGGAGGCTATAGAGAAGAGAGCGGAGGCAAGCGGAGGCGACAGCCGCGGGCGAAGCATAGTGGAACTCGAGAACATCTGCTTCATGGGCTCCAACGTGGTGAGCGGCTCTGCCACGGGCATCGTTGTGTCTACAGGCAACAACACGTATCTCGGCACCATAGCCCGGAGCATCGCCGGCCACCGTGCCTCTACCGCCTTCGACAAAGGCATTGCCAAGGTGAGCATGCTGCTCATACGCTTCATGCTGATAATGGTTCCGTTTGTATTTCTGGTGAACGGCCTGACAAAGGGCGAATGGCTCGACGCCTTCCTCTTTGCGGTGTCTGTGGCCGTGGGCCTTACGCCCGAGATGCTTCCGATGATCGTAACGGTCAACCTGTCGAAGGGCGCCGTTGCCATGTCGCGCAAGAAGACTATTGTGAAAGATCTCAACGCCATACAGAACTTCGGGGCCATGAACATTCTGTGTACCGACAAGACCGGCACGCTGACCTGCGACCAGATTGTGCTCGAGAAGTATATAAACGCCGACGGCACAAGCGACAACAGCAGAAGGATACTGCGCCACGCATACTTCAACAGTTTCTTCCAGACAGGCCTGAAGAACCTGATGGACAAGGCCATACTGTCGCATGTAAGGGAGCTTGAGATGGAGTCTGTCAGGGAAAGCTACAAGAAGGTGGACGAGATTCCGTTCGACTTCATTCGCCGCAGGATGTCGGTAGTGGTGGAGGACGCCAGCGGCAAGAGGCAGATAATAACCAAGGGTGCAGTCGAGGAGATGATGCAGATATGCTCGCACACCGAAGTGGGCAACAGGGTGATGCCTTTTACGCCTGAATTAAGGGCTAAGGCTTACGAGATAAGCAAGCAGATGAATAATCAGGGGCTGCGCGTGCTGGCCGTGGCCCACAAGAGTTTTCTGAGCAAGGAGAACAACTTTGCCGTTGAAGACGAGAACGGCATGGTGCTCATAGGCTATCTGGCGTTTCTGGATCCGCCCAAGCAGTCGGCATCCAAGGCCGTCAGGCAGCTTCAGGCCCACGGAATAGAGGTGAAGGTCGTGTCGGGAGACAACGACGCCGTTGTGCGCACTATATCAAGACAAGTAGGCATCGACACCACAAACGTGCTCACCGGCGCGGAGCTGAGCGCCATGAACGAAGAAGAAAAGCGTGAGGCTGTGGCCAGAACAAAGGTGTTTGCCAAAGTAACGCCCATGCAGAAAACCGAGATAATAGCCCTGCTGCAGGCACAGGACAACACTGTGGGCTTTCTGGGCGACGGCATAAACGACGCTGCAGCCTTGCGTCAGTCGGACATAGGCATATCTGTTGACTCTGCCGTAGACATAGCCAAGGAGAGCGCGGACATAATCCTGCTCGAAAAAGACCTCATGGTGCTCGAGAACGGCGTGATAGAAGGGCGCCGCACCTTCGGCAACATAATAAAGTATGTGAAGATGACCGCCAGCTCCAACTTCGGCAACATGTTCAGCGTACTGGCTGCAAGCGCCTTCCTGCCCTTCCTGCCGATGCTCTCGATTCACTTGCTCGTGCAAAATCTTCTGTACGACATGTCGCAGACAACGATACCGTTCGACCGCATGGACGACGACTACCTCAGCAGGCCACGCCGGTGGGACGCTTCCGACCTGAGCCGCTTCATGATATTCATAGGCCCTATAAGCTCAATATTCGACATCACCACATACCTGCTAATGTGGTATGTGTTCGGCTGCAGCTCGCCCGGCGCCCAGTCGCTGTTCCAGTCGGGATGGTTTGTAGAGGGCCTGCTGTCGCAGACACTCATCGTGCACATGATACGCACCAAGAAGATTCCGTTCATACAGAGCCGCGCGTCGTGGCCGGTGATGTGCATGACGCTGGCGATAATGGCGGCAGGAATAATAATACCCTTCACGCGCTTCGGCTCATGCATCGGACTTACGCCCCTGCCTCTGTCCTACTTTCCCTGGCTGGCGGCAACGCTCATAGCCTACTGCGTGCTGACGCAGGTAGTGAAGGAATGGTATATCAGGCGGTTTAAGAGATGGCTCTGAGCAGATGAACAAGATTGCATGCCTCATCATCGCGGCGGCTGCATACGGCTGCT
>ERZ779809.228-NODE-228-length-15790-cov-2.41684_pt1 | contig 15790 bp, 9 predicted proteins | sample MGYA00511096_ERZ779809 | MGnify/ENA primary metagenome ERZ779809 (study PRJEB29588, sample SAMEA2157192) | human gut metagenome | biome: human gut; feature: human-associated habitat; material: faeces | place: Denmark | collected 2008/2010 ...
GACGTAGGGGTCGCTGGTTCGAGTCCAGTAATCCCGACAAAGGATGAGCTAACTTGTTATTCCAATGCAAGTTAGCTCATATTCTGTTAAAAAGGTGAGACAAAAATGCGACACCTTGTAAAAATTGAATATTAAATATATCTCTCATCAGTAAAACGAAGAGAGAAAAAAAATGATTTTTTTAAGAAAAAATGACGAGGTCATTAACGATATAAAACAATGGTCTTATCCAAGGCTTTCTGAAGGTAAGCGCAGTTTTATATATTTTTCAGCCTTTGATCCTGCTGAGGGAAAAATGAAAAGGAAAAGAATTTATCTAGGGCGGTGCAAGACAAAATCTGAGTTAAAGAGTACTGCATCGCGAATTATCAAAAAACTTGTTGAAAAATTGTCTGGTGGTTGGAATCCTTGGATTGAATCAAGCAATCAGTTAGAATACTCAAGATTTATTGATGTATGCGACAAGTATCGTGCATACTTGTACAAAAGTCTCAGCAATGGTGACATGCGTGAGCAGACCACGACAAGTTATCTGAGTTATCTGAAAATCTTTCAGGAGTGGGGTAACAGCATAGGGATATCTTACGTATATCAATTAGACAAACGGAAGGTAACTGCTTTCCTGGATTATGTTTACATTGATCGTAACAACACTATGCAGACGCGTAATAACTATCTTTGTTGGCTTAAAACTTTCGCCCATTATCTGACAGACAGATGTTATCTGACGTCAGATCCCACAGTAGGAATAAGTGTTATAAAGAAGAGAGGCAATAAGCAGCGCAAGGTTTTACCAGACAAGGTTCTGATGAAAATTAAGGAGTATCTAGAGAAAAATAATAGACATTATCTTCTTGCATGCTATCTCCTTCACTACTGTTTCATACGTCCCAAGGAGATGTCATTATTGAAGATTGAGGACATAAGTCTGATAAAATGTACAATGAAAATAAGCGGAGATATAGCCAAAAATCACAACGATGCGGTGATTACGCTACCGAAGCATGTCATTGAACTTATGATAGACCTTAGAATTTTCGACAAGCCGGGGAAATATTATATTTTCAGTGACAGGTTCAGGCCTGGCGAGAAAAGAAAATCCGAAAAATCATTCCGTGATTATTGGAATTTAAAGTTGCGTCCAGGGATAGGGCTTGCGAAAGAGTACAAATTTTATTCATTAAAGGATACCGGAATCACGAATATGCTTCGTGCAAAGACCGATATCCTTTCTGTAAGAGATCAGGCTAGGCATTCAAATATTGCAATAACTGATACATACACGCCTAAAGACATTGCAGACGCAAACGAGATGCTGATAAACTATGAAGGTATTTTATAATGTCAATTCATAGAAATACCCAGTCATTAATTTATCTATCCCATTGTCTGTAATATTTATATCAATTTTGTCGCATATGAATTTTTTGTTTCTGAAAACAAAAATTTTTTTAGTGTCAGGTACGTCATCAGATAAAAATTTGATGACGACCTGCTCTTTGTTTTCTATCCATTTTTGCGAGGGATGGAATATGCCTATATTATTATCAGACCTGCCTCCATCAAATCTGAATGATCCTTTGTCATATTCACTTCCAGCTGATAGGAATGTAACTGAATTGTCTATTCCGTCAACGTCAAACGAGTATGTGTTGCCGGTAAGGAAGTAAAGCTCCATTCTTTCTGACTCTTCTCTTTCAGAAGGTTCATTGCCATTCTTTAAGTAATCTTCTACAGAGATGTAGTCACTGTAAATTTCTTCCTCTGTATATATGTTGTCGTTCGTAGACGAAGGCATAGAGAAACCAATTTTTTTAGAATAGCTAACCGGTTTTGAATATTTGGCATCATATATTCTTATATCGAATTCTACATGATGTGCTGCAGCTGGAACTATATTGAGTTCAACACTAGTGTCATTGCCTTCATCACGTCTGACATGCATATACCAGGCGAAAGAATATATAGTAAAAAGAGTGTTTCCTTCATTGTCTGTACTCTTGGAACAATAGCCCCATTTTTCTCCAAACGGGTCATTGCTGAATCTGAATACAGATGTCATCTTTTCAATTTCTGACATATTTTTGATATCTTTCTGAGCCTCGCTTATTGAGACATAGTCTTTTATTGTGAATTTAGAGAGCACTTCCTCATCTATATCCGCATATCTGTTTTCTTCAGCATCGGAAAGATTGTATTTAAGATTAGAAGCATTTATGTATTCAAGGCCGTCCTCGTCATAGTCTGTTGAGAATTCGTCAAGGCATTCATAATGGACTGTATCGAGTGTGTCAAAGTAACGATTTAACGAAACCGTTTTTTTCTCCTCGTCGTAGACATATCCGATATTAAAGAGTTTTTTTAATTCAGATAAAAAAGTCTTTATGGACCAGTGCGGCAATGCTCCTTTTATTGATAACACATTCTTATTATTATATACAAGCATGCGAGACCATGGTTCCTCATCTAGGAAACAGTGATTTAGTGTATATCCAAGGTAGTAAAATATACGACGAACGACATAAGCCAGAAAAGGCTGTATCCTAATGTTTTGCAGTACTTCTTTTCTGAAATTATCATCCTTTTCCCTTATTAGGTCTTTCCTGTTAAGTACAATGTCATTCGTTTCATCATACACTGGTGGGAGGGCATATAAACCCCGATAGCCATGTTCGTCGAGCATAGCAGGATCAAAATCTATATTAGCATAAGCGTCAATCTCGTCTATGTATATAGATGAATAGTAATCATCCGTATAAGACATTCTTATTCCCGAGATAATCTGCAATTTGACTGCTTTTTCAGTATAGCTAGTTATAGTGCCCTTACCTTTTATAATAAGAAGGTTATTGGAATAAAGAATGCAATCATTGTATTCTGTTGAGTGTTTGGCAACGTCTATTCTGTTGACATTGCCAAAGAATTTTCTGTTGTTGTATATAGACAATGGAAATTCGATTTCCATTGTCTGCGCATCCCTGTCTTTTATAAGTGGATTTTCCTTAGTAATTTTTATGTTATTACCGACAGTAGGATAAACCTTTTCTCCATTAATTATGCAGTAATTCATATATTATCCCTTTAAACGTTGGTATTTTCTGTATTGAGCGTCAAAGCCATATTCGCCGTCTATGTAGACATTTGCATTGATGCCAGATGCGAGTATTGAATTAAGCGAGTCAACCACATTAACGACGTTTTTTATGACACGGTTTAGCTCTTCATTATCTGTAGTTACGTTTACAACTGGAGCTACAACCGCAGTATTGCCGCCTCCAACAGCACGGCTAACATCGGTAGCAGTAAGAGAAGCAACTGTATTATTGCGTTGTGCTTGGTCAATCAGCTGCAGTGCAGGTAGCAGCTGAGGGTTGTTGACAGCTTTGTGATTTGCAACAAATTCTCCAGCATGTACGACACCAGCCTCGCGCCTATAGTCACCAGGTCCAGTAAAACCGCCTTCATAATAGCCGGCAGCCTCTGCCTGGTGCTGTTTTTTGATAGTAGCAACTTGCAGCATACCTGATGCAGTCGCCGCTACAGCTGCCGCGATGGCTAGTGGCACCGTCCATGGTTGACCTGGTTGTAGCACGGCTCCGTATGCTGAAATGGCGTTCATTGCAGTAGATGCTAAAGCTTGAGCTATCTCTATTGCCATAGCCTTCTTGTTTGCTTTGTTCTTGGCTTCATTAATCTTTTTATCTCTTTCCTTTTCTAGCTTTTCTCTTTTGGCTGAGTTGTTCCCGGCAGCTTCGATTTGTTTGTCGTAGTTTGCCTTTATCTTAGCAACCTCATAGTCAGAGCATGCTTGTGAATACGCCGATGCTGCAGACATAATGTTGTTAATAGAGCTATATGCTACTGAAGCTGCACTGATAATTTCTTGGAACATCGCATTATTGTTCATCTTTTTTGCCTCGTTATACGCTGCGCTGTTCTCATAGTCTTCACCATATAGTTTCTTCAAGTCTTCATTAACCTTTTTCCTATATTGGACTATGGCGAATATCGAGGATATTGCAGTAATGCCTGAGTCTGATCCGTCTGTTATATACTGAGCCTGTGGTCCGGCAGATTTTTCTGCTGCGTTAAGCATAGATTTAGCCGTGTTGTGTGTGGTGTCGTCTGCAGTAGATGGCATTGAAGCATAACGTTCACGTATTGCCATTTTTGCCTGCTGATATTCTTCCTCGTTAAGGAGTCCTTCTTGGTAGAATTTATCAAGCCAATTCATTTCAATCTGCTCTTCCATGGCATTACCTTGATTAAGATATTCTTTACGAAGATCAATCAGCTTAGAGTCATGTTCTGCTTGCAGATCATACTGATGCTGATTCTGCTTTTCTTCTATTTCTGCTTTAAGAGAAAGCCATTCTTCAGTTCCTGTCTTGTATAAGCTGAGACGTTTGTTAAGTGCGTCAATGTCGTTGCGGAAAAGCGCCTCATTCATGGCACTCTCATTAAGGAATATATCTGATGATTCGTCATAGAACATAGCGTTAATTTTAGCTTCTTTAGCGACACGTTCATGTTCTATCTCTTGTTCATTGAGCTTTCCTAAAGCCTCAATGGTTTTTTGTCTTATTTTCACTTCATCATCAGCAAGCATTCTCGCTTCAGTCGATTCTTCTCCCCAAAGTTTTTTCCGCTTATCAATACTATTGAGCTGCAACGTTTCTTTGCGTTGTAAATAACTTTTGTAAGATACTAGGCCGTTTGAATACAGGTAATCTAGTGTGGCCAGCTGTACATTCAGTTCAGCCACATATTCTTTTTCCGTATTTTTTTGCCTCTTTAATGCTTCGGCTTGTGCATTTTTCTCTGCTCGCTCTCTTTTATTGCGAATTTTTTCTTCCTCTTTCCGCTGTTTCTCGCTAGAAGTTGTTTTATTTCCTGTTTCAGCATGCTTAGCAGCGTCAGCAGACTTATTTAGCACAACGGCATTTTCAAGAATTTGTTTGTTTGTTTCTTGAAGCTCCTTTCTTAGGATTCTCTCTTCTTCTGAAATTTTTGAAATAGCATTATTGTATCTTATTAATGCAGCTTGAGCTGTGTTCATCGCATATCCCTCAAGGCTAGTTTTGTCGTTCCAGCCAGTGCTGAATGATCCCTGAGAAAATAGAGAGCTTAACCCGTTGCGGGCACGTTCTATCTTGTCGGCAATAGAGTTTATGGCAGTTTGGAATCCGTCATACCATCGTGTATAATCAGCGTTTTGTGCCTCATTCTTTTTTCTGCTAAGCTCATCGAGCTTCGAATTAAGTTCCTTTGCCTTAGCGTTAAGTAATAGAGATTTGGTGTAAGCGTCAATGGCGTTCTTTGCAGCTTGAGTATGTATATTCTCGGCATTAAGGAAACCTAGATATTCAGGACTTATATTGTTTAACTGACGAATAGCCTCTTGTCTGACAGCGTCCGCTTCAGCTTTGTTCGTTGCAGATCGATATAGTTCATCCAGTTGATTCTTTTCTGCACTGATTGTCTCAGATGCAAGTCTGTTTACTTCATCAAGATCTTGTTGTGTTTGTGATACTTCTACGATTGAATCTTTCCAATCCTTATAAGCAGCAATAAGAGTTAATACAGCGGCTGTAACCGCAAGATAAGGATTTTTCAGCATTGTTGTATATAATGCTTTAATGGCGGTCATAATTTTGCCTGTCCACATCACTTTAAGTTTGTCAACGACAATAGACGCTTTTTGTATTGCGATATATGTCGTTATTGCCGTGGTAAGAGCTAAAATAACGTTGATGTGGCGTGTGATGAAAGATACAATAACTGAGAGCGATTTAACAAGAAGCGAGCTCGATGTTATAGTATATTTTACAATAGGCAGAAGTTTCTCACCTAGTTCTATTGTCAGATTTTGGAATTCTTTCTTTGCTTTGTCAACTCCAGCCTGAACGGTGTTGTTTTGTACATTGAATTCCGCAAGAACACTTGTTCCTTCAGCATAAGATTTGTTTGCAATGTCTTGAGCTTCCTTTACTTGGTCAAGATGGCTGGCTACAGCTGATAGCACGCCGACTGCGCGCGTGCCGTCGAGCTGCATTTCCTGAAACAGAGGCGCCATAGCGTCAAAACCGCCTTTAGAGCGCATTGCCTCTAAAAAAGTGAGCAGTCCTTGGTTTGCATCCTCTTTCATCAGCTTGGTGAACTCCTTTACCTGCATGCCGGCAATCTGAGCAAAGCGAGCAGGTTCTTGGATAAGTTGCGAGAAAACAGTCGCCGCCGTTGCTTCCTCCTGCATATTTTGGTCAAGAGCAGACGCTAGTCCCATGAGTTGCTGCTGCGTCATTCCAGCCTGGATGGCGACGCCTGACAGATCTGCGGTGAAATCAACAATATATCCGGCATTAGCAGAAGACGATTGGGCAAGGTCGTTGATTGCGGAGCCAGTTGCAAGCATAGCACCGCGTAATCCCTTCTTGTCGTCTTCGCCGAACATTGTAGCCAATTTACCAATCTTATCAACAGCTCCATCGCCAAGGTCATCACCTAGGGCGACGTTGATTTTGTCTGCTCCGTCGACGAATGCCTCAATGGCTTCCGTGCCTTGTATGCCGAGCCTTCCTGCTGCTCCGGCAAGCTCATTTAGTTTCTCACGAGATGTACGCGTATCCATTGCTTTAAAGTTCTCGTTCATCTTGCGAATTTCCTCACTTGTCTGACCTGTGTACTTCCTGACATCAGCCATGGCTTCCTCCATTTCGGAATATGCTGTTGTTGCTTGACGGATTGTAAGAGTAAGAGCTGTAATACTACCTATTATCTCAGTAATGGCTCCCCAGTTATAATTCATGAAATCAATAGTTTTTTTAAAAAATCCGCCTTGTGTCGCGGCGGAAGATTCGTTCTGTATATTACGAAGTTCCGTCTTGCACTGTTTAAGCTTATTCTGGAAGTAGTCCCATTCTTTTGTTCCTCTCTGGATAGCACCGCTGTTGAGCTCTTTATTAATGGCTTTGATTGTATTTTTTATATCATAAACAGCTGCCGTAGATAAGTTAGAAAGAACTCTGTCAACGTTCTGGGCTGTAGTTGAGAGAGCCTTCATCTCCTTTTCACATTCCTTTATTTGCCTATTGGCAGTTTTGAATGCTTTGTCGTCTCCGTCAAGCAATGCTTTTTGTTTTGCTTTACGGTAATTCTCTACGCTCGCCTGTAAAGCATTAAGCCTATTAACGGCCTGCTCGTCATTCAGAAAGATAGTCGTTGTATATGTATTATTATTTGGCATAAAAAAGCGTTATGTTTGGTTTTGATGCAAACATAACGCGAAAACAATGTATTAAAAAATACACTATTAAGTCTTTAATTGCATGTTAATCTTCTTTCCTTTTATACATGTAGCCCATTAAAAGTATGAGAGTAATAATGATAATGCTTATAGCCCATCCTCCAACATTCAATTTAAGCTGTTCCCATTTACTCAGTTTGCATTCAACAGGGTAGGGGACATTTATTGTATCTGAACGCAATATGGCCACCGTGTCATATTTTACCTTGTCACGATACACATACTTCCAAACGACCTTATCCTGATATATGGTATCTCCAGCCGTCCATCTGTTGACGAATACGCTGTCTCGTTGATATATGCTGTCACGCTGGTATCTGTCGACATAAATACTGTCGGTTCTAACAGTCTCCATAGGCACATACTGAACAGATTTGCATCCAGCCAACGAACTCAATATGATGTAGGGGATAATGAGATATAACAACCTTTTAACCATTCCCATAACTATATACCTTTATATTCTGTTATGGCATCAAAGCAAGGACATTCCTTAATCCTCTCCCATGAGTCAACCTTGCCGTTGTGGTTCGTATCAGGACTTATGTCCCTGTGACCGAGAATCTGAGCATTCGGATAACGGCCCCTCAACTCTTTAAGTAGCTTTACCAGACTTGCCTTCTGGGCTTCCGTCCTGTTGTCCACCGCCTTGCCATTTGAGTCTATGCCGCCTACATAGGCAACATTAACAGATGTGGAGTTGTAGCCCTGAACACCATTGCTCACCTTCTCCTCTCCGAGCATCTGTTTTATCGTGCCATCAGGCATGACCACATAATGGTAGCCGGGGTTCTTCCAGCCTTTGTTCTTAAACTCTTTTCTCAAATCCTCTATTGTCTGTTTCTGACTACCTGCCGTACAATGCACAAAAATTCTTTTAATGCTTCTCATAACTTTACTTTTTATCTATTTCATCAAAACCGGCTTCCAAGGCTTCACCTATGTCTTTGTTCTTGCGCTTTGCGAAAGCAACGACAAACGCCCTGAAAAAGCCCTTAATACTCTTTTCTTTAATCCTTACCCCATGAAGCCAAAAGAAATGACCAGAGAAAGACTTTGCTTCGCAACCGACGGCAATACAAGTGGCTACAAAACCGCCTATCATGTAATTAATACCTATAGGCTTAAGGAGAGCCATGCCAATAAAAGCACCTATGCTCACCCACATCAGGTAGTCCATCAACTTATTGATTGACCTTCTGATAGCCCTAGACGTGCGCCACTTATACTGCGCCATGACCAACTTATCGCCCTTTTTCTTGGCCATGTTGAATCGTTTGCTGCTTTCGCCCCAACCATAGTGTAAGTCAGCTAATACACATAAAAGTATCGTCGCCAAAAACCAGCGTGCATCATATATCACGGCAACAAGTTCGTTGCCCATCATGGCGAAAGTAAACATTCTGGTACCGCTGTTCATATAAACATCTTGTTCGAACATATCAATCAATTTATAGAGGAATTGCCGTGTGAACGACAATTCCCCTTATTAAATAACTTCCTCAATCGCTGTAATCTCGCCCAGAGTCCAGTCGTTGCTGGCTACGAACTTTCCGAAGGCACTGGCACCCAGTGACTCGTAGTCCAACTCGTTCTCCTTCTTTGCTTCTTCCTTCAGGCACTCAACAATCTTGTTGTTATAGTCGGTGAAGTATTTGTTTATCTCTATACGTTCAGCCTCGGTAAGGGTTGTATTTTCACCCTCAGTCTGCCATTTCTGAGCCTTTTCGAGCATCTCCTCATGGTTCTCACCTTTCAGCTTTTCGCTGGCGTCTTTCTTAAAGTCCTCAAAGTTGGTTGCCACCGGCTTCAAAACGCGGATGATTTTAATCATTCTGAACTTGTCCTCATCATCCATCTTTGTGAGTTTGGCGTCGTTGATAAGGTTGAAAACACTCAAAATCTTTTCAGTTGATATTTTTTTCATAACTTATTAATTAATGTTTTTTATTAAACTTATTTTTCTCTCTAACTTTACAGTATGTTATTCTTCCACTTTAACCTTCAGTTCGTCAACGCATGTCTTAATGCTTTGAGCTATCTTAGACATGTCGTTAATATCCACCGATGAGATATTGTATTTCACATTATCTCCGTCTGGATAGGCATTCGCAGAACCTTTGTAGGTTTTTTCGGTGTCTGTAATGTTCATTGAAACACTTTCCATTTTACCCTCCATATTCGCACGGTATTCACCGCTGATAAGGTAAGTTTCATCACTGTAGTTAAAGTTCGCTGTTGTTGTCTTACTTGTAATTTCTACCATAATTGTATGTTTTAAAAGTTAATATCATTATCCCACGCTAACGGGTGTACCGTTGTTGGTGAGGTCTATTCGTGTATATTGAGATGAAGGCGAAATCACTACGGTTACATCCAGCTTGTTACCCGTAATTGCGCCTTCAAGATTAGCATCCGCATTGTTATATTCTACATTCTGAACTATCGGCATACCTCGCATCCATTGTATGTTGCTTTCCCGGTTGGCGTCTTCCTCTGTGGGGTATGCTGCAAATGAGATTGTATTAAACTTAGTACCGAGCACTAGGTTCTTGTTTGATGTACCTATCATTCCTGCACCCTCATTATATGCCAAGGCGTAGACGAGATTTATCTCTGTCAGTTGTCCTGTATTGCTGTCCTTTACCTTGCCCTTCTGTACGATTGTGGCACGCAGTGAATCGTATGCAGTACTTCCGCTGGTGAGCTTAACGGTAACTTTTGAGTCCGGATTTGAAATCTGGTCAATAGTCTTTCGGAAAGAGAATATGTTTCCGTCGCTGTCCTTGTAGTACCATGTCTTGCCCCAATCAAGGATGTTTTCTGCTTCCAGGACATACGTATATGTACCTGTGAAAATCTTGATATTATGGCTATATCCCTTATATCTCCTGTAGATGTGCATGCTGGAAGTAAGCAATGCACTGTATTTTGTCATCGCCTCCAAATTTGTCTCACCTGCAGACGTAGAAAGAAACAGATACACATCTATCGTATCTGATTCTGATATAGTCTGGCCGGCGCCTCCGTTTTCGATGGTTGAGCCATTGTTTATTACAACCGGTATAGCCCAACTGTCGCTGTTGTTGGCATTAAGAGCCGTCGTGCTTACATAAGCCGTTGTTATACCACGCGTTATGTTCTTGATTATTATGCCTATATATACTGCACTTAGATGCATTATGTCGCAAATGTCAGACAAGTCAAGCTCGCCTTGCTCTCTGTCCGGCATATCAACGCCAAAATATGAAAAATTGTCAGCGGTAAGTTCTAAAGGAAGATTTGCCGTGAATGGCGGTCTTGCGTCGTGTCTGTAACCTACGAAGTCTGTCAGCCTGAAAGGGAAGTCAGGATATGCCGCACTGGCACCTTTGCCGGTAGGTCTGTTATACCGCCATACAGCATCACTATTCTGGTTGCCGTTACTTCCCATATCTGCAAGTTCGCTTATGACAGGGACTAGGTATGCCGGCTGGTCGCCGTCGCCACACCACCAAGGCTTATGCGAACTTGACTGAGGATTTCCGTTCCAGTCTGAAGAACCTTTTAAGGTATCTTCAGGAAAGATAGCACGCAACGGCACGGGCTTGAATTTTGCCCACATGTTGATATTTGCATGCGTGCAAAGTGTACCAACATCATTCGATGATGATCCAAGAACAGAGCCTACATCTCTTGTGTTCAGTGGGGCTGATACTATGTTTCCGTCTATTACTCCCATGCTATGATATTTTTAAACGTTTAACTTCTTCTTCGAGTTCTTTTATCTTTTTCTCTATCGAGAGTATGCGTCTGGCGTTAGCTATTGATGCAAGTAGAGCTATCACGTCATACTGCATGCTCAGGTAATTGTCGCGTTTATGTATTGCCTGCGGTAAAATAGGCTGCCAATACTGGGCTATAGAACCTACTGCCAAATCTCCGGTTTTCTTCCACGAGAACTCAACCGCAGGCGCCTTTGCTATTTCCTCAACGGAAAGGCATACATTTTTCCGTATATCCTTCAGCCTTATGTCAGAACTGCTGCTCAATACCAAGGCTGTCACGGCTCCGGTAGCTGCAATGTTTCCAGATACATATAGTTTCTCAGTCGGTAACGTCGTACCGATACCAACATTTCCACTTTTCAAGACAGCCAAAGTTCCGTTAATAGCCAGACACCCGCTTACAACTTCAACTATTCTGCTGGTATAATCTGCAGATGAATTATTGAAATGGAAGTCTATATAAGGGGTAAAACCATATAATTCAATGCTTTGCGTAAACAATGTATTCCATCTTGCGCCCGAACTACCGATATTGTATTGCCCATTTGAATACGGCACAATATCTCCCTGTGTTCTCACATCTCCTTTTACATCAAGTTTGTATGCAGAATTTACTGTAGATGTGTTACCTATAACGACATTTCCGGCTGAGTCTATTGTCATAGCTCTTGTTCCGCCGCGCCAACCGAAATATATGCTTGTGCCGACTTTACTCTGTAAACCTGTCTGCGTGCCGTCGCCGTCAAAGCTGGCAAAAACACTTGAACTATCTGCTGAACCAAACCATATACCGCCAACATTCTTCAGCCACTGTTTGTTGAAGTCAGTCTGCCCATTTGAAATCAGCTTTGTATTTATTGTTATCTGATCGAATGCCACATCTTTTGGAAGTAACAGGTATTCATTTGACGACCCGTCAACACTAACAGCCTCTCCTGTGTGTGTCTGTGATGCATCACGAATATAAATATTGCGTGATGATCCCCATTTAAATGTGGTAATATTTTCTGTACCGTCAAAACTGGTACCGTTGATTGAGCGGGCGGTCTGCAGCTTCGTTGCACTAGCCACGTTATCTGTCAGGAACGCAAGAGTTCCCCAGCTCGACCATCCGCTGCTTGTGTTGTCACGCTTACTCCTGTAATATATATGGCCAAGTTCTGTGCTTCCTTTCCATTCGAGCAAGAGTTCTCCTGCACCTGAATTTTCACCGCGAACACTCATAAGGTTTCCATAAGCGGCAGGATAACCATTATTATAAGCCCTATATAGCCTTAAACCTTCGTTTGGCATTGTGGTGCCGGAAATAGCTGTAAGTTTACCATGATCGTAAAGTATTCCGACCCCGCCAGCATCATCGGCCTCAATAATATTGGTATAAGCCTTCTTATGCAGCTCTTCCGCTGCCACTTCTATTGAGGTCCAACATTCTGTTGATGTCAACTTGTCGGTAGTGGTAGTGTTATTTACTTCTGAGGAATTTACAAGAGTCCATGTCCTGCCTAAAGTGCCTCTTCCTCCTTGAGTTAGCACCAAACCAGTTACGCTAGAATAAGCACCGTTAGTCCATAAAAATACATCAGCATAAGTTTCTCCGGAAGCATTGTACAATCCAATCTTAACATCAGTTCTGTTAAATGCTCTTCTATTAAGCCATTCTACATGGGCTGTAGAAACAGTGCCGGTACTATTTGTTCTTAAAGTGATTCTTACTATGCCCCATTTACCACCATCGTAACCTTGTGAAAGCAACAAAGTGACTTCTTTATCTTGATAAAATGATGTTATAGGTCCTATTTTAGCTATACGGTGCCAAGGATAGTTATTTTTGTTGTTTACCGAAAGATAGAAATTATAAGGCTTATAGTCAAAGCTAACATTTGAGCTTCCGTCAATACTGAAAGAACAATCGGCAAAACCGTTCATTGTGACAGTTCTTGCAGCCTGCCACTTTGAGGCAGTAGAGGCGTTGCCGTTAAGACTACCGGTAAACGAGTTCGCATGTACATCCCCATTCACTGCAAGTTTGTAAGTAGTTGATGCAGATTGACCGATGCCGACATTTCCTGTTCCAAAATTTACTGCTATCGAGGGTGAATTGCTAGAAGAGCCTATATACCACCAATTAGAAGAACTGGTTGAACCAAAAGTGACATTACCATATTGGTCGAACCAAATAGCTGTTCCATTAGTAAAACGCAACTCAGGAACCTTCAATGCTCCGGTCATTGTATCTCCACTTAAATTAACGAAACGACCATCAGCATCAGTCTTGCTGTATGCATACTCGCCATAATTTGAAGAATCTAATATCTTACGCCAACCACCATTAAAATTATTATTTGCTGTTCTCCAATACAAACTCGTCGCTGTGTTGGATGCCATTAATATCTGACCTTGCCATCCGCTCGCTGTCTGCATTGTAAACATACCGAAAGCATCAACACCGCTCGGTTTGTCTGAAACAGTGTTGCTTCCTCCCGCATAATACAAATGGCCGGAAGTTTTATAATCAGCAAGAGACTGAGATGTAAGTGCTGAAACATTCAGCTGATTTGTTGTTGCAGAATTTCCTGTTATTGAAACCCCAAGACTTGTGCCACACTGAGTTATTGTTCCAGCATTAAGATATACAGGCAAAGAGCTGCTGCCGACTGTCGCTGAAAGAGCTGTTGCCGTTCCTGCGTTAAGATATATAGGCTTTGCTGTTCCTCCAACGGTTGAAGTTCCAAGTTTAGAAGCAGTCGAAGCATTACCATTCAAATTACCATTGAATGAAGGAGCTGTAATCGCTGCCTTTGAGGTAACACCATACCAATTTATTATAAAACGTTCTCTGTCCGCCTCATTAGTATTATTATAATAATTCATTCTAAAAATGAAACTATCATTACCATCGTCGGCGACAGCAAAGTTTAAATTTGTAACTCCTCCTTCTGCTGTGGAAGAATATATTTTTGGGGCGGCGTCAGAAGAATCCGTAGGTTTAAAAGAAAGTTCGCCTGTAATAGTTCCCCCTGTCAAAGGCAAATAATTGTGTGTATGACTAGAGGCTGCTGCTCCGATATTAGCCGCAGTGATATTTATAGTCGAGTTACCGGTCTTAGGATTGAACGTACCGATTGTGCTTCCATTACCCTGTAAAGTAAGGGCATAAATGTTTTGGTGCGAAGTCAAAGCTGTTATGCCTTTTGTTGCGGTTATAACGTTGCCGCTCTTTGTAACTGCAGTAACCACATTTCCTGTTCCGCTCGTTACAACAGAGGTTGCGCCACCGGCTTCCAAAGCTGACACACGTGTATTGAGGTTGCTACCAAGCAAAGCTGATAACACCCATGTAGCCTTGTCTTCTGTATAGTCACTCCAGCTGTCCAAACGCTCATAAGATCCTCCGCTGCCACCGGCGGCATTCAAGCCCATTGCTGATATATAAGAATCAGAATATATACCGCCTGTAAACTTGAAAGCCTTGTTGGCTTCGTCCCATTCAATCTTGCCGTTTCCGATACTTACTGATTTGTTAAACTGAGTATCGCCGCCTACGGTCAAAGACTCACCGGTCTGAACAAGATTAACCCCTCCGGTGGCTAAATCAAATCTAAAAGGTCTGAATTTATTAAAGGTGCCGTTAGATGCCGCTCCTTTATTGGTAGCAAGTATGTAAAACGCACCGCCATCACTTCTTAATATAGTGCCATAGTCTCCGTATGCAAGCCTGAAAGCATCTCCAGCTGTAGATATAATTCCTGCAGCTTCGGCATAAATATTACCCAAAACATGCAACTTGTATAAAGGATTTGTGGTCCCTATACCCAAATTACCATTAGGCTGTATAACGGCTTTAACGGTATTTTGTGTATAAAATCCAAGACCGGCGGCACCTTTTAAATCTAAATATTTGCCAGATACAGATTGTACTATTTGAGTATCGTATATATTTCCGCTAACATTCGCTGAACCATCGAAGCTCTGCCCCCATAATGTACGAGGAGTGGCTAATTTAACTGCATTGGAAGCAGTGCCGGAGTATGTAGTGTCTAATACTTCGGTACAGCCTTCAGGCAAAGAATTTAAATTAGTTCCTTTTGCCTCAAAAACAAGAGTTCCAGAACCGCCTCTGACCCTTAAATCAAATCTTCCTGAGTTCCACGCTCCTGATTTATAATAGATGTCGTAATAGTTATAACCGCTCTCTTGAGTAGTTCTTATCCAATAAAATTGGCCTGTTCTTCCATTAATACTGTCTTTAGAAATTTTTATTGAAGTTCCATGACCTGCGGAATCCCCATAAGGAAATTCTTGGGTAGTAATATCTATTGCTAACAATCCGGCATGATACCTACTTTTAAAATCAACATCCACTCTCAACGTAGAATAACCATTAGAACATGCTATTCTAAACAGATGAATATAATTATATGGCGCCGTTCCTGTTGTACTGATGCTATATCTGCCATATATGCGATTAAAAGAGGCTTCATGCAGCCCATCTAAAGTATCAGCATTAATTTTTAAGCTCTTTGTTACACCCCCAATTGTTATATTTGTAGATTCATTACTTGTAGAAAAATCTGTAAACAATCCTCCTAAGTGTACACCATCTAGCTTGTCTGCATTGGTAGCGGTGTCTGCATTACCCTGTAAATTTCCGGCAAACATAGCAGCTTTTACAATACCGTTTCTACAATCAATGCCTACGGCTGTTTTATTAGTATATGGT
>ERZ779809.232-NODE-232-length-15694-cov-4.58591_pt1 | contig 15694 bp, 8 predicted proteins | sample MGYA00511096_ERZ779809 | MGnify/ENA primary metagenome ERZ779809 (study PRJEB29588, sample SAMEA2157192) | human gut metagenome | biome: human gut; feature: human-associated habitat; material: faeces | place: Denmark | collected 2008/2010 ...
GCATTGCTCCGAGGAGTTATTGACATACCATTCTTCCTCTTTAGGCTGACTAAAATTTATGCGTAATATTTTCTTTCCCCACTATTTATCGGGTGAGCCGCCTATATCCATAGGCAAGGCTGATAAACGGAAGTGTTGTTTTGGGTGATATATAAAAAATAAAAGAGGTAAAAAGTCGTTGAAGACATTTCACCTCTTTTTAATATCTGTGCGCCTGATAGGACTCGAACCTACACGTCGCGGGACACTAGATCCTAAGTCTAGCGCGTCTACCAATTCCGCCACAGGCGCAGACTTTTTATGTTTTGCTGCAGCATAAAGCATGAGCGTTTACGTCATGTTTTGGCCTTTTCGCAAAAACTTTTGCAAAGGTACATCCTTTTTGTGTAAAAACCAAGGATATTTATGGGTTTTTGACTATTTTTTATTCTTCAGGTGTTCCTTTTCTTATGTATGTTGCCGTTTTACCGATGTTTTGTCGGTTGCAATTATCCGGATTGAGGGGCCTATGTCTTTATATTATTGCCACAAGTGCGGTTTCCGCCGCGAGTGTTATCAGCAGCATGGCCAGCTCTGTCCTGCGGCTTATCTTTACAGCTTTTCTCATGTCTTCAGTTGTAAGTTGCCGTTCGTTGTCGCCAATGTAGGGCTTGTAGAAATATTCGTTGAAGTAGGTATGGCCTCCGCCGAAGCGGCAGTTTAGTATTCCTGCCAGGGCTGCTTCGGGATAGCCGCTGTTCGGACTTGCATGCTTGCGTCCGTTTGTTGCAACAAACTTGAGCAGCGAAGGCCTTCCGGACATGAGCACCATGAGCAGCGCCGTGAGCCGTGCCGGCAGAAAGTTGGCAGCGTCGTCGGTGCGTGCCGCCACCATACCGAAGTCTTTATAGCGCTCGGTGCGGTAGCCTATCATCGAGTCGAGCGTGTTTACCATCTTATACGCCATCATGCCCGGCACGCCGAGAACTATGAGCCAGAACACCGGAGCGATTACTCCGTCGCTGAGATTTTCGGCAAGAGTTTCGAGTGCTGCTTTTCTTACCTCGTTGTCGGTAAGCTGTGATGTGTCGCGTCCGACAATCCTCGACACTTGCTTGCGTCCGCAGTCGAGCGACCTGTCGAGTGCCTTGAACACGCCCTTCACTTCTTTTATCAGCGTCTGTCCGGCAAGACAATAGAATATCAGCAAGGCCTGGATGATGATGGCTACCGTGTGCGACAGCATCTCGGCGAGCATTATTATCGCCACCGTAACGGCAAAGGTGATTATAGTGAGCGAGACAGACATTGCGGCTCCCTTTGCTTTGCGGTGGTTGCCTTTGTTTAGCCGGCGTTCGCCTGCTGCTATGGCCTTGCCGAACCACACGACGGGGTGGGGCAGACGCTCAGGGTCGCCAAGCAGACGGTCGGCTGTCCATCCGGCTATTATTGATATTATAGGTGTCATTTTGTTTCTTATGCAGTTGCGTTATTTGTCTTGTTGTCTGTAACAGTCGTGACTCATAAAGTCTTTTATCGCCATTACGAGCATGTCGTTTTCGGCGCGTGTCTGTGCCGCCACCCTGAAATATGAGCTGTCGAGACCTTCAAAGTTAGACGCGTCGCGTATCAGTATGCCGTAGCTGTTCACCAAAAACTCCTTCAGGTCGGCTGCCTTGCGCCCCTTAAGGCTTGCGAGCATAAAGTTTGTCATCGTAGGTCTGACGCTCACTCCGTCAATCTTGTTCAGCTCGTTTCTCAGTCTCTGCGCCTCGTCGAGCAGGCCGCCGACATCAGATATCGCCTTTTCTTTGTTCTGTATGAGGTAAAGTCCCGCCTCGATGGCCAGTGCGTTTACGCTCCACGGATGGCGCAGGGCCTTCAGCCGGCTGATTAGCTGCGGCGCTGCCGTTACGTATCCGAGCCGCAGTCCGGGTATGCAGAACTGCTTTGTCATGGAGTGTATCAGGATGATGTTGCCAGCGTCGGCAGCCTCGCGGTCAGAAATCAGCTTGAGTGTGGTGTAGTGTTCATAGCTCTGGTCTATCACGAAGATGTCGTTCTTGCTTTCTGCGGCTATGTTCAGCAGTTCTTTTCCGCCGATAACGGTGCCCGTAGGGTTGTTCGGGTTGCACATCCAATGAGTTGCCTCGCCTCTGTATCCGCTTTCGCTGCTCATGGTCTTGCCTCCGGCCATCCTGCATGCGTCGGCATATTCGCTGAATGTCGGCATGCTGATCAGATTGATGCCGCTGCCGGCAAGTTTCTCGTTTGTGAGCCTTGCCGCCAGGTAGATGGCTTCGGTTGCTCCGTTGGTAACCATAATCTCGTTCGCCTCTATGCCACATTCTTCAGCCAAAGCCTTTTCGAGCGAGTAGGGTTCAGGCTCGGGATAGCTGCCTATTACGTCCATGCGGCTGGCCAGATACTTTTTCAGACCGCTGAGGTCGGCGTGCGAGTAGATGTTAGAGCTGAAGTTCGACTTCACCTCCACATTATATTTATACAGGTCGTCTCCGTGTCCGTTAATCATCGTTGTCGTTTTGCAGAATTTCGTAAACCAGTTTCATGTCCACGTTGCGGCGTATCAGGTCGGCCAGCTTGTCGTATTGTTCGTCTTTAAACTCCTTCCAGTTGTCCGTTTCGCTCTTTGAGTGTTCCTCCTGTGTGTAGGGACTCAGCAGAAAGTCAACAAATTCGCTGTTGTCCAATATGCCGTGGATATAAGTTCCCATGCACCTTTCGCCTGCGATGCATCCGTCGCGCGTGCCGTCCTGCCGTGTGCAAAGCGGCCTTATGCTGCCGCCGCTGTCGGCCTCGGTGTGCCCGTTGTGTATCTCGTAGCCCTCCATGTCACAGCTGCCGCTGCCGTTGAGGCCGAATCTTACCTGTTTTGTCGTCTTCTCGCGGTTCATCACGGTGTGCATGGGCAGCAGTTCCAGTCCGGGCATGCCGCTTATGCTGCCCTCAATGCCTTCGGGGTCGCTTATCATCGTGCCCATCATCTGGTAGCCACCGCAGATGCCCACAACGGTCTTTCCGCTTTCGGCAGCCTTGATTATGGCCTGTGCCATGCCGCTCTTGCGCAGAAGGCTGAGGTCGGCCAGGGTGCTCTTGCTGCCCGGAATTATTATTATGTCGGCCTTGCTTATGTCTTCGGCACTGTCGGCATAATATAGGTTTACACGACTGTCGCGCTCAAGCATGTTGAAGTCGGTGAAGTTGCTTATGTGGCGCAGCAGCACCACTGCTACGCTCACCTTGCCGTTGCCGGCTGCATGGCGTGCCTTCGACGCCAGCTGCAGGTTGTCTTCCTCCTCTACGAAGATGTCCTTGAAGTAGGGCAGCACCCCTATGACGGGCACTCCGCACAGTTCCTCAATCATCTTGACGCCCGGTTCAAACAGTCTGATGTCGCCTCTGAACTTGTTTATCAGTATGCCCTTTATGCGCTTGCGCTCTTCCGGGCGCTGAAGCATCACCGAGCCGTAGACGCTTGCGAACACTCCGCCGCGGTCGATGTCGGCAACGAGTATCACATCGGCTCCTGCATACATCGCCATCGGCATGTTCACGAGGTCAGTCTCGCGCAGGTTAATCTCCGATATGCTGCCTGCGCCCTCCATGACAACAGGATTGTAGCGGCTGTTGAGTCTGTCGAATGCGGCGTTCACCTCGTTGCGCAGCACGTCGCGCCCCTTGGGGTTGAAGTAGCTGTAGGCGTCGCGGTTGCCAATTGGCCGTCCGTTTAGTACCACCTGACACGTTTTGTCGGTCTGAGGTTTCAGCAGCAGCGGGTTCATGTCCGTATGCGGACTGAGTCCTGCCGCCTCGGCCTGCACGGCCTGCGCCCTTCCTATCTCCAGCCCGTCGGGCGTGGCATAAGAGTTGAGCGCCATGTTCTGCGCCTTAAATGGTGCCGGACAGTATCCGTCCTGTTTGAATATGCGGCAGAAACCGGCCGCCACCACGCTCTTGCCGACGTCGCTGCCTGTTCCTGCGAACATTATGGGGTGAAGTTTCTTCATTTTTACTTTCTTTAAGTAAGATTTTATCTATGTTCCGAAATGCAAAGTTACGGATAAAAATCAGAACATAGCATAGTGTATGTTTTTTTGTGTAAATAAGTAGTTTACAAAAGTTATTTTTTAGTAAAAAAAATATACAGGGACCTTAAAATTATGGCATTTAAAGTTGTTTGGATAAAATGTTTTAATTATATTTGCAAAGCATTCTTGCGTATGCAGGTTATTAAATAAGGTCTGTGTTTGATAAGGATGTGCATGTATTAGAAAGGCGTTTGCTTTGACGCTTTGTTCTTGACACACTGGAATCTCGCAAATTCGAAGTATCAGTCAAGACATGGCGAGGCAGATGGTCACGGGATGTGTGCAAAAGAACATTCCTATATTGCCTTTGTATCTTGGCTATTTTGCCGGGGCAAGGGCAAGTAGGGATGTTATGTTCATATCAGCGTGGAACTGCACGTCATCTGTTCTGCTGATATGGGCAATGCGAGAGCCTCAGTGTGTGGGACGGCTGGCGGGCAAGTTTTCCACGCTTTTTTCTGTATATTGCAATTGACTAATAATTGAGAATTTGATAATTTTGTGCTTATTGGAAAGCGGGCACAGTGATATGCCGCACAGTTGGCATGGTATTAACTTATGCAGACTAAATTACGTTTTATTGTTTATGGTGAGTTGTATGTTGTTGACCTTAACCAGACGATGTATTTTAAGGCAGACGATCATTATACTCATATATATTATTCATCAGGTACGCATTTTATGATACCTTTCGGGCTTTCAAAAGTGGAGGACGCTATACATGAAAAACAGCAGTTTCGTAAGCGATTTGTAAGACTGGGCAGAACATATATTGTAAACATAGGATATGTGTTTCATGTAAATGCAATAAAGCAAGTTTTGCTGGTTTCTGACAGTCATGGGGTTAATCATACGATACATTTGCCTAAACCGGTATTGCGTACGTTAATGGGACTGCTGGATGAGGCCGTATCTCAGGCGGACAGATAAAATTATTGCGGGAATTAACACAGGCACAGAAATTAATCTATTAAAACGGAATGATGAGAACTCTGATTGAACATAGTTTGGCACATGAAAGCCAAGTATGAAATATACATCTCTAATTAAGGTGTATTGTTGTGGTTGGTTTATGCTAGTTTTAAGCGTATTCTGCACCGGGAAAATGCAGTATTTTGGGTGGCAACGGCAAACGGTTTGTTTGCTGCTGAAAAACGGGCTGTTTTCTCATAAAAAGTGGCCCGTTAACTACACGTAAATGATAGGTTAATGATTTGAAACCTTTAAGTCTGGTTTTGCTTTCAATCTGTGTCCGGTATAAAGTCGTATTGGCGGATTTTTAACGGAAGGCATATGTTCTGCTTGCAGTTTTTATGGGATGGGCGGTCTTTGCTTCTTGCGGATTAAACTATATGGCTGTCCGGACAAAAAAATCAATACTTTGATGTGCCTTGCCTGTAACATAAGTGCTTATTGCCAACCGCTGTGTATGCCCAATGTTCATGTCGAATAGTCATTCTTGTCGTTTACTGAGAATTTTGGGTTTAAGTGTCAGAATTTTTCTGTATCCTTGTCTGTTTCGTGTAGGCAGGGCAAGGCTCTTTTAACATAATTCGATGTATGCAGAATCATTGTTTTTATATAACATCTCAGAGCGTCTGAGGTGGCTGCAAAGTGCTGTTGTATATTCTTTGATAAATTGCTCCATTTCGCTGATATGTTGTTTATGGAAGTAAATTCACGAAAAGAATGGCAGGGTTCACGAATAACACGGCTTTATAATGCCATGCCTGCATAAAATGTGTTTAATTTTGTCTGCAAATGTATGCATACACATATATAAATAAGGTGTGCATGGTGATACTGAAACATAAATTATAAAATAAACTTTAATTTTAAAAACGCTGAATTATGAGAAAAAATGTACTGGTTTCTCTTCTCGCTGTGACCTCGGCTTCAACTATGCCGGCATGGGCCAATGCGGATGTAGATCAGATTAAGACAGATGCTGCAACCGACTGGGAAGGTGCGTCTGACTTGGAAATTGAGAGCGGACTGATTGTTTCTCCGTCTGGTGCAACAGTCACGCAGAATATCGGAAAGCTGTATCCCGGAACATATACGCTTACAGCTGAAACTAATGAGAATGCTAAGATCTTGATTGACGGAAAAGAACTTGCTGCTAATGGCCAGTTCAAGATTAATGCTGTTAAAGACGTAATCATCAGCATTGAGAGCAAGGATGGAAGCCAGTATAAAGTAGGCGGATTTAAACTGACACTGGTCTATAACTTTGCAAATGCCAAGAGCGTGCTCACATCAATGCTTAGTGAGGCTACTTCTAAAATTTATGCTGAAGATGAGGCCGGAAAGGTTCTATTGCAGGAAGCCAGCTCATTGGCAACTAAGGTGGCAGCCATTGCTGACGACAATGAAGACTCTTATGCTAAATATATAGAGTATGGTCTTTATGCCGAGACTCTTGAAAAATCTGCAATTTACAACGAAATAGCAGAATTCAGCAAGAAAGTTGACGCTCAGGCAAACAACTCTTCTGCTTATGCTGAGGCTAAGAAGGTTTATGAAGCACAGACAACAGCTCTTGCTACAGCTAAGGCCGCTGTTGATGCAATAGCTGATGCTGACGAGAAAACATATGTTGAGGCAATGACAAAAGGTGCTTACGACACTATCAGCGAAGAGATTGAAAAATATAAAACTGAAGCCGATGCCGCATATGCAAAAGGTACTGCCGGCGTAAAGTTTACGACAGAATATAACAACAAATTTGTAACAAAGATAAATGGTCTTATATCAGACTATTCTGATGCGATAGAATCAGCTCAAGCTGATCATGCCGCTTATGTAGAGGTGGGTGAGGCTATTGCAACAATCAAGACTCTTTATACCGAATCTCAGCAGGAAATCTATAGCGGCCTGCAGGGTGACGATACTCATCCTGATGTCTATGAGGCACTGCGCACAAAGGCACAGACAGAGCTTAACGCCGTTTATGTAAATATCATGACCGTTGAGAAGGCTAACGGAACAGATGAGAATCATGCCGGTGCGGCAACTGCAAAAGAAGAAAATCTTGCCAAACTTGCAGAATATACAGCTTCAATCAACGAGCTGAAGACAACTTATGTTGACAAGGCAAAAGCCCTTAAAGAAGCCTATACAAAAGCTAAGGCAGACTTGAAAGGCCTGCAAGACCGTCTTGACGCTTTGAAGAAAACTCCGGGCGTAGGCGACAATGCTGAGTTTGCAGAGACGATCAGCAAGATACAGGCATCTATCGACGCATTTAGCAGCACAATAGAGGCTGACAATGCGGATAATACAATCGACAGCAAGGATTACTCAGAAACAGTAAGCAAGATAAGCACAGCTATCGATGAACTTACAAGTGGTTCGCAAGATGCTGTTGACAACTATAACGCTTGGGGTGCAGTTACAGATCTTCTGAAAGATAAGCAGAAAGAATTCGACGATGCAAAGAAAGTCGTAAATGCGTTGGTATCAACAGACAAGGCGTATGTTGTAAGCGGAAAATATGCAACAGAAGAAGCTGCTATCCAGAAGAGCATAGATGGCTTTAAATCAGGTGCTGAGACTGCTCTGAAAGAAGGAACGTGCGTTAAATATCAGACAGACAACACAGATGCAATCAACGAAATATCTGCGACTGTTGCTGCATATCAGCAAGCTGCTAAGGATGCCCTTGACGCATACGAGATTATTGTTGGTGAGGTTGCAAACTGTAATATGGCCATCGCTTACCTTGAAGAGAAAGTTACCAACCGTTCGGTATATGTATATGCAGAATCTACAGACCAGAAAAAAGTAACTTATGGCGATAAGATCGACGGCTTCAAGGCTACTATAAAAGAGATAACAACTGATAAGGATGAAGCCCTCGACCTTGAAGGCAAAGAACATAGTGATAAGCTTATTGAAGTAGCTGACGAGGCATACACCGCAAAAGTTGAAATTGAAGGTAAAGCCGAAACTTTGGTTAATTCTTATGATACCGATAAAGCTAAGTATGATGAGGATGTGGTAAGCATTGCGTTGGAGAAACTTCTTGCGCAGGCAACAACTCTTGTTGAGGGAGCTTATGGTAAGATTAATGCCTATAGTTGGAGCCAGGAAGAACTCGGACTTTCACACGGCGATATCAATAATAAGAAGGCTGCCATCGAAGCAGAGCTTAGAGATCAGGAAAGTAAGATTGAAGGCGCAAAAACAGAGTCTGATAAGGCTGCTGCAATGGCAGTGCTTACAAGTGTGACGACAGAAGTAAGCAAAATAAATACCAAGATTGACGAACTGATAAAAGAGGCTAACGGAGTAAAAGAAAAGGTTCAGGCCAATAAAGATGCCAAGACAGCAGCCGACAAAGTTATTAACGGCATAGTGACACAGCTTCTTGGAAACCGCAGCACGATCAAAGGCGTAGAAGAGTTGAACGAGGATGCTTCAAGAGCAGACGAGTTTACTGCTATGGTAAATGAGCTGAATGGCAAAATTGATGAGCAGCGTCAGGCCGTTAATGATGCAGATGCTACAGAGACACTTGTTGCTTCATGGGCTGACAGTGAAGATGAAGAGGGCAATAAGGTTGAAGGCATTGAGAGCAAGCTGAATGCGATATCTGCTGATGTTGAGGCAGCACGCGAGGCTGCTCAGGCTTCTACGGCCAACTATAAGGCTTATACCGAGATACAGAAGACAATCGCTGATCTTGATATCGATGCTAATATAACAAAGGCAACAGATGCAGTAGCTGCCGTTGAAGGTATAAATGCTGAGGCAAAGGCTTATTATGACGGTTTAATCAGCGGCTACAGCGATAATCTCGCAACTTTGAAGCAGAAAGCTCTTGACGCTTATTCAGGTGAAGACCGCAACTGCGCAGAGATTTCAGCAACGATTATAGCACAACTCAAAAACCTTAATACCCTTATTAAGGCCGTTGGCACTGATGCAAAGAATAACCAGACAACATACGAGGAGCAGGTTGCAGAGTATAAAAAGACAAACGAATATTGGTCTGAAACTTATTACAAGATTTCAACCGGCGACCAGACAAGTATCGTTCAGGAATACCTTAAGCAGCTCACAGAGCAGCAGACAGCTCTTACAGAACTGAATGCACAGATGCTGAAGAATTACAATGAAGGTAAATCGGTTGCTGAGAATGAGAATGTATTGGCGAAACTGAATGAGATTAAGACTACTGTTAAGGCTATTGCCGACACTCAGGAAGAAGGCTATAATGCAGCTGTTGCAGCAGACAACAAGGCACGCTATGACGCGTTTACTGCTACTGTGAAGGATGCAAGAAATACTTATAATGAGGCCCTCACCACAATAGCTAAGTTCAGTGCCCTTACAAATTCTGAACTTGTATCAGTTGCAAATGAAGCTGTAACTACAGCTAATGCTGCAATCAATGGTATACTTACAGACCTTCGTGTACTTGAAAGTAATGTTTCAGAAGAATATCTGGCAACTGTAAGTCCGGCAATATTCGATGCTGCTGAGTCTCATAAGGCAGAGGCTGAAACTTATATTACAAAGATAAATGATGCTGTAGCTGCACTTGATAACGCTGTAAGCACCGTTGCCAAGAGTGTGTTCAGTAACAACTTTGCTTTGGCAAACGCTAAGTTGGATGCAGCAATTACAGAATTGACAGATGCCGGTTATAATTCTGATGTTATAGCAAAATCATTCTCTGATGTAAGAAAGATTGTTGCAGATGCAAATAAAGATTTTGCCGACAAGTATTTTGCTTTATCTGTTGATGCTCATCTTAACGCTTTCGCCACTATCGACGAACTGCTTGTTGCAGATAAGGAAGATGCTGCACAGCGTGAATGGACAGTTGTTATTACAGCTATCGACGAGCAGGTGGCTAAAGAAAGCGCCGACCTTGAAACTTTTGAATATATCGGCGATACAGACGGAACAAAAAAGCAGCAGATAATTGATAGTTATGATGCACTTGTTGAGGCTACTGTTACTGCTGCTAAGAATGCATATACAGAAGTAGAAAAGGGCAATTTGTATGCAAGTCTGCCGTCAATAAAGGCTTTGCTTGCTCCGTTTGAAAGCAGTACAATTTATTCTGACGCAAAGGCTGCATCACAGGATCAGGTTGCCAATAAAGAGGCTTACAATGCAATGAAGGCTGCTCTCGGTGAACTTCAGGCAAGTCTTGAAGCTGCAGCGGAATTTGTAAATGGCTATGTAATTACAGTTGATTGCGGTGAGGTAACAGCTCAGAATCTTTTAAACACACAGCAATCAATCATTGATCGTAAGTTGTCATCAGGCGGATGTGTTGACTACTATGATGACGGTGAGGGAGCATTTAAGACAAATTGTGCTGGCATAGAAGCTGCAATAGCATCTATTTATGTCACTGCAAATGATAGAGAAAGTCTTAGACTTGCAGATGAGATAGTTTCGCTCAAGGGTGATCAGAACAAAGCTGCCGCAGCTGTAGAAGGTACAGACAAGGTTGCCGAGGTAGATGCTTATATCGAAAAGATAAACTCTATGGCTGAAGAACTTGAAGATATGGAAACAGATGCTGACTTCATCGCTCTCGATGAGAAAGACAAGCAGCCTAAGTATCTTGAGTTTGAGACAAAGATTGCCACAATGCGTGCCGAGCTTGCTGCATATTATGATGCAAATCTTGCTGCTACAACAATAGAAACTCTTAACTCTGCTTTAGCCGAGGTAGAGAGCAAGTATAATGCCGAGGTTGAGGCTCTTAACGGATGCCATGAAAATGTACAAAAAGATTACACTGGGGCTCTCGCTGCCGTTAAGACTTCTATCGACAATATGAGCGCCGAAATAGCCAAGTATGCTGAGGCTGGCTCAATATTGTTCTATGAAGGCAAACTCTCTACCGGCATAGCAGCTGTTGAGGCAGAGTTGGCTAAGCTCACACAGGATATTGCTGATGCTCAGAAACCATACACAATCAACGATGCGAAGTATGTAGAGCTTACAGCAGAGCTCGACAAGCTGGAGGCAAGTCTCGATGCTGTTGTTGAGAAGATTAGCAATTACGAATTCTTCGATATAAAACAATATCAATATTATATTGAAGATGTTAGAGGCGTAATTGATTATGACCGTCAGATACTTGAGGAAACCAATGCAGCGTTCTCTTTGACAGAAAATAGTGAGAATGTAAACAAGTCCCTTGTTGAATTATGTATTGCAGATTTAGATAAATATGCAACATATGATGAGCTTGAGCAGCGTATTTATAATAGTAATGAGAACAAGTCTGGCTTGTTGGCTCTTTATAATAAGGTTTCGAATATTATAAACACAAGCAAGTATACAGAGGAAAACGGAGATGAACTTAGAGCTGAACGTCTTCGTCTCAATAGATTAATTGGATTGCTTTATACTTATAATTCAGATGCATATAATAATGGTACTGTAAATCAAGACCTTGACGGAAATCCGTTGCTCGATGAAGAAACCGGAGTTCAGGGCGTGGCTATCGACTATATGACAGAGGCCGTTCCTGCCGTATGGGAGCGTTATGGCGAGCTGACAGAGCAGCTTAACAGCCTGAAGGCAGATGCCGAAGGTTATGCTTATATCCTTGGCGACGTTAACCGCGACGGTTCGGTACTGGTAGACGACTATACTCAGATTCTGAACTATGTTCTTGAGGTTGAGACGGTAGATGAAGGCTCAATGGAATATCTTGCAGCTGATGTAAACGAGGATGGCAACATAAATATCGGTGACGTTACAGCTGTTACAAATGCTATTCTCGGCAACAATAATACAGGCCTGAGAGCAGTGGCACGCTATGAGGCAGCTCAGCAGGGTGCTGCAGGTAGCCTCGAACTTGCTAAAGAAAGCAATGGCGACGTGACACGTGTGGCTGTCAGGATTAATGGTTCTGCTGCATATGTAGGCGCACAGATGGACATCAAGCTCCCGGCAGGTGTAACACTGCTCAGTGCTACATCCGGCAGCAGCGAGCACAACCTCTATCAGAACACATTGGCCGACGGCACACAGCGTGTGGTTGTAAGCTCTATGCAGAACAGCGCGCTCGGCACCAACGGCGAGGCTGTTGTATTGCTCGAACTTGCTGGCAAGGTTGACGGCAACATAAGCATCGCTAACGTGTTTGCTTCTGATGTAAGAGGTATTGCCTACAGCATCGACGGCACAGGCGAGGGCACAACAGGTATCGGCGGTGTTGACGCAGACAAGAGTCTGAAGGATAAGATCTACTCTGTAGGCGGTCAGGTGATGAAGACTCTGAAGAAGGGTGTTAACATCCTGCGTGGCTCAGACGGTTCAACCAAAAAAGTGCTTCGCAAATAATTGAGACCCTGAAAGTTAGATAGAATTATACTCTTATGGACATGAAGGCGTGGCGTCACGTAGGCTGTCACGCCTTCTGTTTAAGGAAAATAATTTCAAGAAACCATTTAGTTTAAAAATTGAGTATGATAAAAACAAACATTCTTAAATGTCACTTTGCCTCACGGCTGATTATGGCATGCCTTATGGCGGTTGGTTCTTTTGCTTGCGCATTGGCCGACAACAAGGTGACGATAGAGAGCTTTAACATAAAGCCAGGCGAGGAAAAGACTGTTGCTGTATGTCTTGACAACAGCGACAGGATTACTGCTTTGCAGATGGATATAGCCCTTCCCGATGGTATCGTTTATGTAGCCAACAGTCTGACACGCGATGAAGTACGTCTTGACCGCGACTACCATTCTCTTTTTATGAGCACTCTTTCTGACGGCAATCTCCGTTTGCTTATTGTTCCTTCAGACACTGTCTCTATCTTTGGCGACAGCGGTGCCGTAGCTTATTTTAAGGTTAAGGCTGAAAACAGTTTTGTAAAAGCCGGTAAAATAGACTTCACAAACATCCTTGGCAGCAGCCATGAAAAAGGTGAAGACGGCTATACAAAGAGTTTCCCCATGGCTGACTTTAGCGCAGATGTAGCTCCTTATGTAGGAAAACTTTATACAGCTGCTGACACATTGGCTATAAAGACCGACGGAACATCAAAGAAGGTAAGCCTTGTGCTCGACAACTTTATTAACGTAAGAGGCATGCAGGCTCTGATAACTTTGCCTCAAGGACTTTCGTTTGAAGTTAAAGACAACGGTAAACCGAAGTTTGAGTATGGCAGCCGTCTGCCTCAGAATGCTACTATAAGCTCTAACATGACATCTGACGGCAAATTGAAGATTGCTGTTGCTGGTATGACAACAGAGAATTTTGCCGGAACAACAGGTGAGGTGCTGGCTTTCTATGTTAAGGCTGACGAAACATTGGCGCTGAAATCTGATCTTGTGATAAATGATGTTATTGTTTCTAACGAGAACGGTAATGCTTTCGGCCTCTATGACGAAGTGAAACTTAGTGTTACAAACTCTTATCTTGCACATTATACTCCGGCAAAGGCATTGGTAGATTCATTGCGTAATTTGTACAACGAGGCAGTTGACAGCATTGCCGCAAATGCCGCTAACGTTAAGGATAACGAAGACATTCTTGCCGCTGAAGCTGCAATAGTAGCAAAGATTGATAGTTTGCAGAAGGTCGTTGATGACTCTTATGCCAATGAAACTTTGGCCGAAGGTCTTGCTGATGTTCAGGCCGGAGCCGATGATATAGCTACATCGATAAAAGCTCTTGTTGAAAATGCTTTGGCTGCTCAGGGCAATAAGGAAGCTGTAAACGAAGAGGCGTACAAGCGTCTGACCGCTCAAATAACTTCACTTCAGACAGAACTCGATGCCGCAAAGGAAACAATCAATACCGAGTGTAAGGACGTTGCCTCTCAGTTTACAGAAGTAATCGACAGCATCCAGACTCGCATCACAGCAATCTCAGACAGCGTTAAGACAGCTTATGAGGCTGTAGAGCTTACATCAGAAAGCACAATCGACTCATTGTCAGTAAAGGCATCTATCGCCCAGCTTCTTGTAGACGCCAAGGCCGCTCAGGCTGTTGTAACCGCCAATGAGGCAGCCTATAACCGTCTGACAGCTGAGATAGCTTCACTTCAGACAGAACTCGATGCCGCAAAGGAAACAATCAATACTGAGTGTAAAGATGTTGTCTCTCAGTTTACAGAAGTGATCGACAGAATCCAGACTCGCATCACAGCAATCTCAGACAGCATAAAGACAGCTTATGAGGCAGGTGAACTTACTGCAGAGAGTACAATTGATTCTCAGTCAGTGAAAGACTCTATCGAAAAACTCCTTTCTGATGCCAAGGCTGCTCAGGCTGTGGTTGATGCCAATGAGGCTGCTTATGCCCGTCTGACAGAAGAACTTGAGGCCCTTCAGGCAGAACTCGATTCCGCTGAAGAGACTGTCAATACCGAGTGTAAGGACGTAGCTGATCAGTTTGTTGATGACATTAAGGCCATTCAGGATGAAATCGATGAAATTTCGGAGAAAGTAGAAAGTGATTATGAGGCTGTTAAGCTTACAGAAGAAAGCACGATCGACTCTCAGACAGTAAAAGATGCTATTGCAAAGCTTCTAGCAGATGCTGAAAAAGCTCAGAAAGAGTATGAAGAGGCAACCGGAATTTATGGAATAACAATCGATGATATACAGAATGGTGATGTTGAAATATATGATATTACCGGAAAGAAACTTAACTCATTGGTTAGAGGAAAATTGAATATTGTGAAATATTCGAATGGTAAGATCTATAAAATACAAGTTAAGTAGAATGCAGGTAAATTGTTATTCGACGTGAGTCGCGTAACATTAAAATTCAGATTGCAGCACGGCAGGGCTTTTCCCTGCCGTGTATTTTTTGTTTTCAAGTCTATACCTGTTTTACTTCTTCTTACAGCATTCGGTTTTGCTGCAATTCTTGCAGTCTTGTTTGCATCCTGTCTGTTGCTTGTCGCAGCAGTTCTGTTTCTTCTCACAGTTTGCCTGTTGTTTGCTGCAGCCCGCCTGTGCCTTGTCGCAGCAATTCTGTTTTTGTCCGCAACTTGCCTGCTGTTTCTCGCAGCAAGTTTGCTTCTTGTCGCAGCCGGTCTTAACGGTAGCCGTATATCCGATTTTCTCAAAGCCCTTCATCAGTTTTTCGGGCGTTGTCTTGTCGGCGTCGTAGGTCAGTGTAACCTCCTGTCGGCTGATGTTTGTCTCTATTGCCTTTATGCCCTTCTCGAAGCGCATGTTGCTCTTAATCTTGTTCTCGCATGCCTCGCAGTGCATCTGCGGATTTGTGGTTACGATGATAGTCTTGATGTCTTTGGCAAAACTTGTGATAGCGCACAGCGCCAATGTCAATAATAAAAAATGTCGTTTCATAAATTTCTGTTTTATCTGTTTGGTTTTATTTTTTGTATGATAATTTGTCTGTACTTTGTTCGGTTTACTGCATCCTTCCGATGTTTATCCTCACTCCGGCATAGAACATACGGCCGTGCACTGGGCCCCATACAAGTGTAGGCTCGAAGCCCGTGCCCCAGGGATTGTCTGCACCGTAGATAGATGTCTTCTGGGTGAAGCCGGTAAGGTTTTCGCCTCCGACGTATACCGACCAGTGGCGGAACCAGCGCGTTATCTGTGCGCTGAGCTGCTCGTATGAGCCCAAGCGCCTGTTCCACG
>ERZ779809.246-NODE-246-length-15009-cov-1.94048_pt1 | contig 15009 bp, 16 predicted proteins | sample MGYA00511096_ERZ779809 | MGnify/ENA primary metagenome ERZ779809 (study PRJEB29588, sample SAMEA2157192) | human gut metagenome | biome: human gut; feature: human-associated habitat; material: faeces | place: Denmark | collected 2008/2010 ...
TTAAAAGAATTTTAGAACAATAAAATGGGTAGTTTTTGACACTACCTTATATAAGTAGGAGGAAGTAAAATGAAAAAAATTGGTATTAGAATATTAGGGTGTATGGCATTATTGTCAATGGTTGGTTGTGGAAGGATAGAAGGTGCAAGTGTTCAGGATTTAAGCAATACTAAAGATGCAATTGTTGAAAGTGAAACCACTTTGGCAGAAAATAATAATGAATATTCAAATAAAAATTCCCTATTTTATAGTGATATTTCTAGTTATGAAATTTTTACAGATGTAAATAGTGAAGCTGCGTTAAAAAATCTTTACTATAATATTGATGAATTTATTGATAGTGACTCATCAGATGTCATTGTAAAAGGAAATATTATAGAAATAGAATATGTGTATATTGATGGATGTTCTTATTCTGTGCTTACCGTTGATGTGGAGAGAGCATATAAAGGCGAGGTGCAGGAAACCATCACTGTGTATGAGGATGGAGGATATACTCGGCTGAGCGATGAAAAGGAACAAATTGAAGCACATGCCGATTTGTCACAATACACAGAAGAAGAAATGGAAAATTTGCTAATTAACCATACTTTTATGGGTGCGGAACATTCAAATGTTGGAGATACTGTTATTCTATTTCTGAAAACAAATGAAGGCAGTATTCTGGGTGACAGTTATCGAATTAACTGTTCAGTCTTTGGACGGTACACTTTGAATAAAGATAGCTATATTAGACCTGAATTTATTGTTGAGAATGATAATCCAGAGAAAATAACAACATATAGTAATATGGATACATTCGAGTTTTCGGTGTCTAAATCAATGCTTGAAGATAAACTTTCACAGCAGTAAAATGTCTATATTGAAAATATTGGAAAAAAGTAAATGTTTGATATAACAGACTATCAAAGAAAATTATGCATTTTTTCTATGGGGTATTCTTGCAACAGTGATGTAATTTAATAGGCACAGGAATATGTCAAAAGACCAAAACAGAAAGTGTTAATGATAATAGGTGTTTACTGTTATAACATTTGTTATTTAAAGGGACTGTCGCTTTAACGATTTAGCATGACAGCCCCTTTTTCGAATCTCTTTTTTAAAATATTATAGGGAAGAAACAAGATGGACTAGAACAAGTCCCTTTTCATCATGCATATTGCATAAAATAATGCAAAAAGAACCAAAATGGGTTCATAGGCATGGTGAAAAGGGATGGAACAGAAAATAAAGCAAGATGAGATATTTATTGGTAAGAATATCCGGCGTATAAGGAAAGAAAGAGGAAGAACATTTGCTAAAGAGATATAATTATATTCTTTAAGTTCGGAGACAGTAGTAATTCCGGCATATGCTAATGCAAATTTGGTAATAGAAGAAAGATTAAGCTGTTCAAAATGTTGATTTTGGTCATTTTCTACAAATATAGGTCGATTTCTGCCTTTTATTTGATTGTTCGGGTGAGAAATAGTAATATATGACTGTAAAATGGTTTTATATTATTCTAATTGAACGAGGGAAAATAAGCTATGTTTATATGGAAGTAAATAAAGTTTTTGTTGGAAGGTGCCAAAATATAAAAATATGTACAAAATTAAAAAAACACAACCAACCAAACGAGGAAATATGCAAAATTTAGAGAGGGGGGAAAAACGTATGTTTAGAATTGCTATATGCGATGATGAAAAGATTTTTAGAGATGACCTAAAGGAAATACTTATACGTTATATGACTGACAGAGGAATAATGCTTGAAATTGATACTTTTAGTTCAGGAAAAGAATTTGTTGAACTGGGAATTGAAATGGTAAAATATAAGATTGTTTTTCTGGATATCAACATGGATGAACTGGATGGAATTATGACAGCAAAAAAGATCCGGGAAAACAGCAAGGATATGTTTATTGTTTTTGTTACAGCCTTTGTAAACTATACGATAGAAGGATATAAGGTAGATGCAGTAAGATATATTTTAAAGGACAATAAAAATCTGGTTGCCAGTGTTTATGAGTGCATGGATGCAATTCATGAAAAAATGGATTATAAGATTACTTGGGCTGAATTTGATTTCTGCGAAGGTACAAGGAAAGTTTCATTGAATCGCATATTGTATATTGAGAGTAAATTACATAAATTGGAGTTTCATGTAATGGAGGATTGTCTGCAAAAATATACATTACAAGGGACGCTAAATGAAATAGATGATAAGTTTGCCGGAAATGATTTTCTGCGGATACATCAGAGCTTTCTGGTTAATATGAAATTCATTAAAAATATAAGCAGATACAGAGTATTGCTGAATAATGGAATTCTATTAGATATAGCTAGAGCGAGATATAAATATGTAGAAGAAAAGTTTATCGCTTATAGAGGTGAAGTATAAATGTTTGTTTACATTCAGAGTCTTTTGATTATGATGTTGGAAATATTATGCTGCAAAATTTTTTTTGAAGCATTTGGAATAAAAAGAGAGGAAAATAATTGTTGGAAAAATTATAGTATAGTTATCGGATTGACAGTGCTTTGCTATTTTATTGCAATGATTTTTCGAGACTATTTTATTGTAAAGCAGGTATTTTCAATTATTCTCATAACATTCTTTATGTTGCTTTATCTTAAACTGAGTTTTGGTAAGGCGATGATTTTATCAGCATTATTTGAGAGTCTTTTGCTCGTGATGGATTATTTCGCGTTACTTATGAATATTTATATTTTTCATAACATGGAAGAAGTATGGGAATCACATGTTATACAGGGTTCATTGGTCGTTGTTTTAGGAAAGGCATTGTTACTTTTTGCTGTATTAATTATTAGAAATCATATGGAGAAAAAATCTTTGGCTATGCTGGCAGATACAGAATGGCTTCGGTTTATTTTTTTCCCTATTTTCACAATATGTGTTATTACAGCTATGATAAAAATGTCTGAAGATATAAAAAATAAAGCCCAGGAGAATTTATTTTTTGTTATAGCGTGTGGATTGGCGGGAATGAACATAGTTGTATTTTATTTAATATATGATATTTTAAAACGAGAAAATAAATTGCATAGGATACAGGTTAAAAACCAAATAGGTATGTATCGTTCTATTTCTGAAAATTTTGATAAACAAAAGAAAATGACACATGAATATAAAAATCAGATTATGTGCATTGATTCTTTGATAAAAAAGAAGAAATATGATTCATTGGAAAGCTTTGTAAATAAAATCAGTGGTCAAATTAGTAAAGAATTGGATTTTATTTGTACAAATAATGTGATTGTGGATGCGGTATTGAATACTAAATATCAGGAAATAAGGGATAAAGGTATTGTTTTTGTATTTAAAATTAATGATTTATCATCTTTGAATATTAGCGATGAGGATGTTGTGGTTATTATGTCCAATTTATTAAACAATGCGATTGAAGCATGTGAAAAGTGCAGAGGGGATAAAATAATAAAATTGAAAATTGTTATAGAGGACAATAATGCGATTATATCGGTGAAAAATACTTATGAGAATGCTGTTATTTATGAAAATGGAGAGATACAGACTACAAAGATTCTGGATACAGATGAACATGGAATAGGAATAAAAAATATAGCTGAAACAATAAGGAAGTACGGGGGCTCTTATGTGATTCAAAACGATGAACGAGAGTTTTATTTTTCCATTATGATTCCTCTAGTGAAAAGTGATTTCTGAGAACAAATCACTTTTTTGTCGTTTTCTGCAAAATAAGTACACTTTCTGCAATAGACCTTGTTAAGAAATTGTGTATTGTTATACTTACAGTAGAAGGAGGCGTTGATATGATTGAGAAGATGGCAATGGGGTTGGTTGACCAAATGGCTGAGGAAAAAATGATTGACAAGGAAGCGGAAGAATATTATGTCTATACGCTTGTTTCGTTAATGGAAAAATTTATAACCATTGGAACTATTTTGCTAATAAGTGTACTGATTGAGAAATTAGTTCCAACAGCATTCTTTTTGTTATTCTTTTTGTCATTAAGAAAAAGAACAGGCGGATATCATATGAATACCTTTTTTCAATGTTATTTGGGTACAGTGGTTACTTATATGCTTGTCTTAGGTTTATGTATGGTTCTGGTTGACTATCCGCAGCTGGTTTTTGGATTATTATTAGTTGCAATTTGCATAGTTGAAGTTATAGGGACTGTTAATCATCCCAACATACATATGGATGCGGTAGAACTGTCAGAATCAAAGAGGGCGGCAAGAATTTTGTGTGCAGTTGAAGTGTGTGTTATTTACACTTTTACTTTGCTCGGAGCCGATATGATGTATGTTTGCCATATGGCAGTTGCTGTTATATTATGTGCGGTTCTGTTGCTGATAGCTAAAATATTAAAACAGGAGGTAAAGAGAAATGAAGAAAATTAACAAAAAGGTATTGAAGGTTGTGGAGAGGGTGATAAGAAATGAGATTAAGAGAGCCAGTGGTGATCCTCCGTTTTGTTTGGGGATATTTCATCAACCGAAAAGACCGGTAGAACATAAATGTAATAGAGAAAATAAATAAAGAAATAAATGGTAGTATATTTCTTCACAGACTCCTTAAATCCTATAATTTCAAGCTTTTGCGATACTTTGTTGTTCATATCATTATTCACCCACCAGGTGAAGAAAATATATGGTAAAATAGACGTAACAAAACCTATAGATTGGAGTCTTTTACCATGAATAACAACCACCGAATCACACTGAGCACCAATAAGAACATTATTGTTGAGTTTACAAATGATACAATAAATCGTTCTGAATAAAGTGTTTTTCAGGAAACATCCAATTTAGGAATTTTGATTAAGAGAGAGATAATAAAATGAAAATATGTTATATAGTTGTTTCAGCTTTTTTGATTATTTTCTATCCAAGACAATTAACACATCTTATGTGCTTTGGGAGACATCGTGATAAGAATATTGTCAAAAGCAAAGCTGCTTATTGGGGAATATATTTGTTTTGGACAATTATTTTTTTGATTGGTTGTCTGATGATGGGTTCAGCGATGAAAGTAAATTCTACAATGGATAAATTAGTGTATTATTTCATTTTAGGAAGTGATAATAGGGATTGTGTTGAATTGGGAAGTGAAGAGAATGATGAGGCATATATTTCTACATATTATACACGAAAGGAAATCAATGAGAGCTTTTTATTTGAGGTTGTCCAAAAACATGAATATGCATATGAGATGTGTCAATTACAGGAGTTGATAATTAAGAAACAGGATGAAAGATGGATACTTTATTTGAATGATGAGGTGATGGGATATGTAGAAGTAAAAAAAGGTTTTTTAATTAAGGAGTTTTGTTTTGTGTGGGATAGGCAAAAAATAGACCAAAGGAGGCAGTTATATGAGTAAAAAAATGTGCAAGAGGATATTTTCAGTAATTTTATCATTAGGTCTTGTTATGGTTCAATCCATGAATGTTAATGCAGCAGGTAATGAAATTGGTAAATATTCAGTATTCGTTTAGTGGCAGATATGCGGTGCGGACAGGCATCTATTTGGGATTTTAAAAAATAGCAAAAATCTCTGGACACTGCAACAAACAGGAGCCTCGCAGGAACACTGCTGTAAAATCCGCTTAGTATGAGCGTATTTTGCAGCAAGTGCTCCTGCGAGGCTTTGTCATTTAATCCAATAAACTTAAAACGCTTTATTTCTTCTTCCACGCAAGAAGCCTCTCAATATGCAGCGGTTTCCCCTGAACAGCCTGCACCTTCAATCTGTTTTCCTCACTGAAACCAACCAGAATATCATGATTAGCCTCAGCCAGATAATCGATGATACCATCGATATCAGACTTCGTGTTCTTCGGACAATGAATATACAGATGCTTATTTGCGGAAATATGCAGTGTATATGAGATGCTGAAATGATACCACAGAATCTTGTGCAGGGTAGAGTATTTGTAAATCCATAAAATCTCTTTGATAGGCACGATGGCATTGCCATAAGGCGAGGTCATGATAAAATAGTGCTCTGTGATAAACATGTCCTCGGTGGCAAGCTGTGGCAGTGTCGCAAGCTCCTCCTCAGCCTCGGCAAGCAGCTTGTGCGGATTGCCAAATACAACAAGATTCTGACATGCCGGTGCCAAAACAGGAAACCTGATGCATAGGATGTAGAATATCAGGCTGATAACAGCATAGATGAGAGTGCCAAAATAAAAAACAAACATAAAAATAGTAGTTTTCAAATGGTACTCAGGCTCATTAAGATAGTAGCCTGTTATGGTATCGGAGAGTCCCTTGGAATCCCAACTCAGATCCTTAGACAGTTTATTTACAAACTGTGTGTAGGTGCCCTTTCCCTTTACGATTTTACCGACCACCGTGAGTTTGTCGATAGAGGGCAGACCCTCCTCACAGGTGGATGGTGCAAGCAGTACAATAGAGCAGTGCTTATCACGCATGCAGTAGTAGTAATAGCCCTTGATATCGTTGCCGTCCTTCATGGTGTAGCCGGTAAAGTAAAGCTTTTTAAGGGTGGTTTTTACATATCTGTCCGAATCCTTGTATGCAGCTTCAAAGCTGACAGAATCGTCAATGTGTATGGGCGATAAAATATCTCCGAGTGAAAATGCAAACCATAGCACGGTAAGCAGAATGATGTATACAATCGGAGAGAAAAGACGCCTTTTGTAAAATGCTTTGATGTTTTTTGTTATGTAGTGTTCGTAATTATCAATCATATGCTTAGTATAATGGTTTTTGTGCCTTATATCAACCTTGATTTTGAGACATTTAATTGTTATTATATAGTTACGGTAAATAGAAACACGAAATGAGGTAATTATGGAAGCATACACGAGTTTTGCCCGGGTGTATGACATGTTCATGGACAATGTGCCATATGAGGTGTGGGGCAGATATATTGTCGAAAAACTGCGTGCAAATGGCATAGACAGTGGATATGTCGTGGACTTAGGCTGTGGTACGGGAAAGCTTACCACGCTTCTTGCAGATGCAGGCTATGATATGATAGGCATTGACAATTCTTTTGACATGCTTGATATGGCGCTTGAGAGAGAGGATGACAGAATCCTTTATCTGATGCAGGATATGAGAGAGTTTGAACCGGGAGAAAAGGTGAGTGCCGTCGTAAGCGCATGTGACAGCATCAATTATATTCTTGAGCCTGAGGATCTGCAGGCAGTTTTTTTCTGCGTGAGCGAAAGTCTCAAAGAGGGTGGCATTTTTATATTTGATATCAATACTCCATACAAATATGAGGTGCTCATGGCTGATAATACCATAGCTGAAAACCGTGATGAGGGCAGCTTTATATGGGACAATTATTATGATGCCGATGAGAAAATAAACGAGTATGACCTGACACTTTTTATAAAGGAGCAGTCAGAGGATGAGGATGACATCTACAAGAAGTTTGAGGAAACTCATTTCCAGAGATGCTATGAGATTTCAGAGCTTAAGGAGCTTCTTGAGCAGTCGGGACTTGTGTTTGATGCGGTGTATGATGCGTACACAGACGATCAGGTGAAGTGTGACAGTGAGAAGGTCACTGTAATTGCACATAAAGCATAGAATTAGATAATGAGAGGTAAATTATGTCAGATTATATAGTAAGAGCAACAGCGGCGGATGCTAATATCAGAGCATTTGCTGTAACATCAAGGGAGATGGTGGAGACCGCCAGAGAGGATCACATGACAACACCTGTCATGACGGCGGCACTTGGCAGACTTCTTTCTGCGGGAGCCATGATGGGAGCTATGATGAAGGGCGATAAGGATATCATAACTCTTCAGATACAGTGCAGCGGACCTGCAAAGGGACTTACCGTCACAGCAGATTCGCACGGCAATGTAAAGGGCTTTGCCATAAATCCACAGGTTGAGCTGCCACTCAATGCGGCAGGCAAGCTCGATGTGGGTGGAGCGCTTGATCTTGGAATACTCACAGTTATAAAGGATATGGGCTTAAAGGAGCCGTACTCAGGTCAGTGTGAGCTTAAAACAGGTGAGATAGCTGAGGATCTGACCTATTATTTTGCCACATCTGAGCAGATTCCGTCAGCGGTTGGTCTTGGCGTGCTGGTGGATAAGGACCAGAGCGTAAAGCAGGCCGGTGGATTTATCATCCAGCTTATGCCGTTTACACCGGATGAGGTTGTGGACAGGCTTGAAAAGAAAATCACAGAGATTGATTCGGTGACACAGATGCTTGACAGGGGGCTGACTCCGGAGCAGATACTTGAGGAAATTTTAGGGGATTTCGGGCTTGAAATCACAGATACGACTGAGACACGCTTTCACTGTGACTGCTCAAAGGAGCGTGTGAGCAGAGCACTTTCCACACTTAGCAAAAAGGATCTTGATTCCATTATCGCAGATGGCGAGAGCATTGAGGTAAAGTGCCAGTTCTGTAATAAGGCATATGAGTTTACGGTGGATGAGTTGAAGGAGATGCGCTAATTGAAGGACGGATATATAAAGGTCGCTGCAGCGACACCAAAGGTAAAGGTAGCTGATACTGTATACAACGGACAGCTTATTAAAGCTCTTATGAAGGAGTGCACTGACAACGGGGCAAAGGTGGTTGTTTTCCCAGAGCTTTGCATTACCGGATACACCTGTCAGGATCTTTTCTGGCAGGATAAGCTCATAGCTGCAGCAGAGGATGAGCTTATAGGAATAGCTGATTACAGCAGGAGCCTTGACGGCATATTTTTCATAGGGCTTCCATATGAGATAAACGGCATGCTCTACAATATGGCGGCAGTTGTATCGCGCGGAGAGGTGCTTGCCATGGTGCCAAAGACATTTCTGCCAAACTATAATGAGTTTTATGAGGCAAGGCATTTTGCATCGGGAGAAAACTTAAGCACATATGTCACACTGAAAAATGGACAGCAGGTGTCTGTAGATACTGATTTTATTTTTAGCTGTAAGCAGCTGCCAAAGCTTAAGATAGCGGTGGAGCTTTGTGAGGATCTTTGGACTCCGAACCCGCCGAGCATCAGACACGCGATGTCTGGTGCCACTGTGATTGTAAATCTGTCTGCATCAGATGAGGTGACAGGCAAGGCAATATACAGGAGAGAGCTTGTGAGCGGACAGTCTGCCAGATTAATCTGTGGATATATTTATGCGTCAGCGGGAGACGGTGAGTCCACACAGGATGTGGTCTACTCAGGACACAATCTCATCTGTGAAAACGGAAATGTGCTTGCCGAGTCAAAGCGCTTTACAAATGAGACCATATACAGCGAGTTTGATGTAGAAAGAATAGAGACTGAGAGGCGCAGGATGACAACATTTGTTGTCGAGGATGATCACAGATGGGCTGAGTTTGATCTTGAGGTAAAGGATACCACTCTTAGCCGCTATGTGAATCCGGCTCCTTTTGTTCCTGCAGACAAGACAGACAGGGACAGACGCTGTGATGAGATTCTTATGATTCAGGCTATGGGGCTTAAAAAGAGATTAGAGCATACCAACTGCAAGACCGCGGTTATCGGTATTTCAGGAGGACTCGACTCCACACTGGCACTGCTTGTCACGGTGAGAGCATTTGACCTTTTGGGAAAGGATCACAAGGATATAGCGGCAGTTACTATGCCGGGCTTTGGAACAACAGACCGCACATATGACAATGCGGTAAATCTCATTAAATGCCTTGGAGCTACATTTATCAAGGTGGATATAAAGGATGCTGTAAATATACATTTCAGGGATATCGGACAGGATCCGTCTGTGCATGATGTCACCTACGAGAATGGACAGGCACGCGAGCGCACACAGATACTTATGGATATCGCAAACAAGGAAAACGGAATGGTTATAGGTACAGGAGATTTGTCAGAGCTGGCACTCGGCTGGGCTACCTACAACGGAGACCATATGTCCATGTATGCTGTAAATGCATCGGTTCCAAAGACTCTGGTGCGCCATCTGGTAAAATACTATGCAGATACCTGTGGCAGCGATTTGCTGGAAAGTACACTTCTTGATGTGCTTGATACACCTGTTTCTCCTGAGCTTTTACCACCTGAAAACGGTAAGATTTCACAGAAGACAGAGGATCTTGTGGGCCCTTATGAGCTGCATGACTTCTTCCTTTACAATATGCTGCGCTGCGGCTATGCTCCTGCCAAGGTTTACCGCCTTGCAAGGATAGCATTTGAAGGAAAATATGATGATGAGTTTATTCTCAAATGGCTTAAGAACTTCTATCGCAGATTTTTTGCACAGCAGTTCAAGCGCTCATGTCTGCCGGATGGACCAAAGGTAGGAACAGTGGCGGTCTCACCGAGAGGAGACCTAAGGATGCCTTCTGATGCGTGCGGACGTATCTGGATGGATGAGGTTGATAAGCTGTAATAGTAAGAGGAAAACAATGGGAAAGACACATAAGAAAACTCATAGAAGGCAGGGAAGCATAAAACGTGCAAGGCACCGCGACAGGCGTATGAAAATAGGCGCAATAGTTCTTTGTGCAGCGATAATCATAACAACATTTCTGGCGTGTGGCATGCAGCTTTTAGTTCCCGTAGCTGATGCAGTGGTAGGTGCTGATAATAAGACGCAATCAAGAGATGTTGATGTGCAGAAGAATAATAATTCACTTACCGCATCTAAAATGGATTCAGAAAAAAATCAAAACAGCTCAGAGGCTGATGTAAACGCTGCGGAGCAAGACAGCGAGCCTGACAAGGAAACGAAGCTTGATGAGATACTTCACAGTGCAAAGTATCCGGGGCAGCTAAAGGAGCTTGCCAAGAGAAATGATGAGGCAATTGACTTCATATATGAGTATCCTAAGGAGCACTCGAAAGAGCATGATATTGATCTGACTGCAGAGGCCTCGCAGGATACAGTACCTCTTTTGCAGCAGTGGGATAAGAGATGGGGCTATGAAAAGTACAGTGGCAATTATTTTGCGGCGAGTGGCTGCGGTCCGACTGCACTTTCGATGGTTGTATTATATCTGACACATGATGCACAGGCGTCCCCTCTTGCGGTGGCAGAGTATGCAAAGGAGGCCGGCTACAGTGTGGATGGCTCCGGAAGTGCATGGAATCTTATGAGCAAGGGCTGCAGGCACTACGGGGTAAATGCAAAGACTATAAAGGTTGATGAGGATACATTTAAAGAAAGGCTTGATGAGGGCAATCTGATAGTCGTAAATGTCGGTCCGGGAGATTTCACAGACAATGGACATTTTATGGTGATCACAGGCTATGATGATGAGGGCTTTACTATAAATGATCCAAACAGTATCATAAAGAGCAATACCCACTGGCAGTTTGAGAGGCTGAGTTCGCAGATCAGGGCTGCATGGAGGATGTTTGTGTAGATAATAGCAGCAACACATGCATTTATGCTGATGTTTGTGATGCATATGGAAAAATTAAAAATAAGAAATAAAAAACCTGCTGTGTCATGATTGTCTGACACAGCAGGTTTTTAATAACAAACAGTAAAGTATGGTATGCAGATTATAGCAATTGAATACCATGCTCCTCACATTCCTTAATTGTCTCCTCAGGCCACAGTGAGCTCTGTACCTCACCGATATGAGCCTTTCTGAGGAAGAACATACAGATTCGTGACTGTCCGATTCCGCCTCCGATAGTGTACGGAAGCTCCTTGTTGAGGATAGCCTTCTGGAATGGAAGCTTAGCACGCTCAGGACATCCGGCCTTGTCAAGCTGCTCCTTTAGAGCTTTTTCATCTACACGTATACCCATTGATGAAAGCTCAAGTGCGATATCAAGAACAGGATAGTATACGATGATATCAGCGTTTAAAGCCCAGTCGTCATAGTCAGGGGCACGTCCGTCGTGAGGCTCTCCGTTTGCAAGCTTGTCACCAATCTGCATTACACAGATGGCACCCTTTGCCTTTGCAAAATAATACTCGCGCTCCTTTGGAGTATTGTCCGGGAACATTTCCTCAAGCTCTGATGTGGTGATAAAGGTGATATCCTTTGGCAGAATCAAATCTATGTAGTCGTACTGTATAGCCATGTACTGCTCGGTCTTGCGCAGGCATTTGTATACTGTCTTTACTGTTTCCTTAAGGAAGTCTAAGTTTCTGTCCTCCTTGCGGTCCCACTGGGCAACAAATATAGAGTGGATATTGTCAGTCTCCTCATCACGTCTTATGGCATTCATATCTGTGTAGATGCCCTCGCCGAGAGAAAATCCGTATTTCTTTAATGCATATCTCTTCCACTTGGCAAGGGAGTGAACGACCTCAGCCTCCTTGTCACCCTGCTCAAGGATGCCGAAGGTAACAGGTCTTTCATATCCGTTTAAGTTATCGTTTAAGCCTGTGGTAGGATCAACGAAAAGCGGTGCTGAAACACGTGTCAGGGAAAGACGCTGTGCGAGCATGCCCTGGAAGAAATCCTTAACAGTCTTGATGGCAAGCTGTGTATCGTGAAGATTCAGTGCCGAAGAATAGTTCTTTGGTATTGTTAATTTGCTCATTTTCGATTAAACCTCGTTGTATTATTAATTTTTTAATAAAATTCCTTTAACCTGATTATTATATCACAATTTTTCTAGAAAGATAGCCCATAATATGATAAAATTAGATAGTTTAGAGAGAAACAATATCGTTTTACCTTATTTTTACGTGTTTAAGGTGTTAATGAAAGGTAGTAGATTTATATGAGAAAAAGAGATATGACCTTTGCTTCGGCGGTGCTTGAGGCAATAGATGCGCTTTTAGCTCTTGCGTATATAGGCTTACAGATTTATTATGGAGTGTGCTATCACATACAGGTATTTAAGTTTGTGGCCAATATACTTGTGCTTTTGCTTGTATACATTGCAATCACATGGCTGCAGCATTATCCGGAAAAGCTCAATCACATAGCAGCGGAGCTGTGTGTGGGAAATATCAGAAAGTATTCACTCAGGCTTTTGATGTTTGTAAAGCTTGTTTTTACTGCGGGGCTTTTGGTGCCATGCGTGTGTGATGCGTTTGGAATAGCAATCCGCGATGTATACAGCCTCATTATGATAGGGCTCATCCTTGTGGTGACGGCATATTATGAGTACAGGATATTTCAGGAAATAAAGTCATTGCGGAAATAATATAGGAGAAATAAAATGCAGCTTAGTATAGAAGAAGTTAAAAAGCTGGATAGTAACAGCTATCAGATAATAGATATAAGAAGTGAGGAAGAGGTGGCGCACGGTGCCATAAAGGGAGCACTCAATATTCAGGCAGAGAAAATAGAGTCAGATGAGAGGGTGTTGCATGATAAGAAGCTTGTCATAGTCTGCAGCCGTGGTAAGACGAGTGTGGATGTGGCAGAGTATCTCACAGAAAAAGGTTTTGATGCGGCAAGCTTAAAGGGAGGCTATATAAGCTGGCTGCTTGATGCCATGAAAGAGGATGAGGTGGCAGAGCGCGATATAAAGGCAGATGTGGAGCAAAGCATCAGAAAGAAATTTAAGAAATCCATCTGGCGCAAGTTTACAAAGGCGATAAATACCTATGAGCTTGTAAAGCCGGGGGATAAGATTGCAGTGTGTATCTCGGGAGGTAAGGATTCCATGCTCATGGCAAAGCTTTTTCAGGAGCTTAAGCATCACAACAAGTTTGATTTTGATGTGAAGTTTCTCGTCATGGACCCGGGCTACAATGAGGCAAACAGGCATGTCATAGAGGAAAACTGCAGGAACCTTGGCATCCCTGCCACTATTTTTGAGTCAGATATATTTGATGCTGTATATGATATAGAAAAATCGCCATGCTATTTATGTGCGAGGATGAGAAGAGGACATCTGTATGCATTTGCAAAGGAGCTGGGCTGCAACAAAATTGCGCTCGGACATCACTATGATGATGTTATCGAGACGATACTCATGGGCATGCTCTACGGTGCACAGGTACAGACCATGATGCCTAAGCTTCACAGCACAAACTTTGAGGGCATGGAGCTTATCAGGCCTCTTTACCTGGTCAGGGAGGACGATATCAAGGCATGGCGTGATTACAACGGTCTACATTTTATACAGTGTGCCTGCAAGTTTACAGATACCTGTACCACCTGCAATAATGAGGAAAACCGCTCAAAGCGTGTTGAGATAAAGCAGCTCATCGCTAATCTTAAAAAGGTGAATCCTTTTGTCGAGGCAAATATATTTAAGAGCGTGGAGAATGTAAATCTGGCTACGGTTGTAGCATATAAAAAGGATGGCATAAAGCACAGCTTCCTAGATCACTATGATGAATAAGACAGATATATTTCAGGAGGGCATTATATGGCAGATATCATGGATTATATTGACTGGCGTGGAGACATAGGCTTTGATGAGGTGCATGTAAATGAGGTGGACGGACTGATTTTTTCACAGCTTATTTATGTGCAGATGAAGCCATATATGCCGGATGCAAAGAAGTCATACCTTACGATAAAACAGCTTTCAAGCCTTTACTGCGCGGATCACAGTGATGATGAGATTGAGCAGATGCCTAATCTTTTCCGCCACTCCGCGAGGCTGCTTCAAAAGCTGGCGCACTCAAGGCGCTATGCTGACTGCATTTTGAGATATTATATATACGATATAAGTGAAAAAGAGGAGTCGCAGTTTTCTGCGGTTACGATAGAACTGCCTGACGGCACATATTTCATTTCCTACAGTGGTACAGACCATTCCGTGGTCGGCTGGAAGGAAAACTTTAATCTAAGCTATCTCGATGAGACACCGGGACAGAACAAGGCGAAAAAATATTTAAAGCAGGTGGCAGCATATATATGCAATGATGATAGGGGCATAAATGAAAAAGCCATAAATGATAAAGCTTTAGATGATGAAAATATCAACAATAAAAGCATCAATACAGGAAAGCTGTGGATAGGCGGACACTCAAAGGGTGGAAATCTGGCAGTGTTTGCCGCCATGCATGTGGATAAAAAGGTGCAGGATGTCATTATTAAGGTGTTTAATTTTGACGGGCCGGGCTTCAATCACAAGATGATATATACGGCAGGCTACAAAAGAATTTTTGAC
>ERZ779809.259-NODE-259-length-14263-cov-1.87838_pt1 | contig 14263 bp, 7 predicted proteins | sample MGYA00511096_ERZ779809 | MGnify/ENA primary metagenome ERZ779809 (study PRJEB29588, sample SAMEA2157192) | human gut metagenome | biome: human gut; feature: human-associated habitat; material: faeces | place: Denmark | collected 2008/2010 ...
TAGGCCCCTCCCCCTTCTGCCCCGGGAAAGGCAGGTATGTTGCTCTTTATTAAATCCTCCGGTTTGGATGCCCATGGTTTATAAGGACGTCCTTGAGCAGCCTCGGACATTACTACAGGTAATGCTTTCGCCCATGCCTCATCCGATTTCCGGTCTATTTCCTTTTGTTGTTCTTCTCCTCTGATTTTTACCGAATCAGGAATTACAGGATACTGTGCCGCCACAGGCAACACACATGCAGTCAATGCTGCCACTGCAAATAGTTTCTTTAGTTGATTCATTTGGTCGCTAAATTATTATTTTTTCTATAACTTCGTAACATAACACCCTGCTTTTAACATGATTCAAACACACATTGCGAGTATTTCTATATCAAAGACGGAACAGAAAGCCTGTTGTACTCTCTATCCGCACATAAAAAAAGAGCTTGACACCGTTTCACCGGGCAAGCTCCTTTTCCGCTTTTCAATAAACATTAATTTATATCTTTCCTCCACGTGCCTTGATACGTTCATACCAAGCCTTACGTTCTTTCACTAAATCATATCCCCGCTTAGAGAGGTAATTATTAATCCGGCCTTTGTATTTGCCGAAAGCAGCATGTTTCTTATTTGAATTTTCAGCATCCATGGCAAATTCACGGGCTTCAACAAGCCATGCCATAATCTGCGCTTTCTCTTCTTCTTTCAAGGTAGGAATCATGTCAACCGTAGCTTTATAAGTTACCATTACCACACCATAAGTCATGCCATCTTTCACTGCATCTATCTGCTTGGCATCCAAATAGAGCGAAAGATCGGAAAGCGAAATGAGTACGGTAAAGCGCCGCATCCTTTTCAGCTTCGGCAGCTTTAACGGCTTCTTGTTTCGCATCGCCCGTCAGGGTTTCTTTTGCCAGCTTCACTTTGGCATCGCGCGTTTCGTATATGTCATTCAGTTTAAAATAACGGTTGGCTATGATAGTTGTCACTTCACGGGCGGCAACGGTATCTGTCAACTCCAGTTTATCTACAATCTTCTGCGAACGTTTCACAATAGATTCCACGTAAGCCGGATCGCGGCCTTCACGGTCCAAATCCACTGCTCCGGCGGTAATGACTACCGCCATGAGCAACAGAAACATTATACCTGACTTTTGTATCATATCCTGTCTTCTTTCCTCCGTTTATTACATCAACTTTCCTTTAGAAGCCAATGTATCATAATTGTTTCTCAAATCAGACCAGTCAATACAATTTCTAGTGCTGATACCATTAATATATTTCTCAATATTTGTATAGCCGTCACCGGTACAGTCCTTATTAGCATCCGAAGGATCATTAGGATTCAAGCCATTTGCCTTTTCCCATTCATCGGGCATACCGTCACCATCCGTATCCACATACGGAGTGCCTTTGTATTCCGGATATCCCCCCATCTGGCGGATATCGGTGATGATACCCTGTTTATAAGAATCTTTCGGCAAGCGGCGATATTTAAACTGTCCGTCTTCTCCCATTGATTTAGGAGCCAGCCCGGTCAAATCACCGTTAGCATCCTTGGCCATCTTCTTATCATAATAAGGAACGCCTGTTCTCACTTCCTCTACAATACGTTCATCCACAATATCACGGCAAGGAATGTTGGCACCTGCATTTTTCAGTACAAAATCGTATGCATCATGTGCAGAAGTAATGCGGATGTACGGCATTTCAAAAGGACGGTTGCTACGCATATTCTCCGTATATCCATCTGTATTCGGCTGAGTTTCAATCTGGATACCACCTGCCCAGTTGTCCTCTGTAATGGCAGGATAGCCTTCCATAATATTACCATCAGCATAAACACGGCCATACACTTTATGATCCAATTTGCTTCGTCCCGCTTCGGGTTTCAGGATGCGATGCCCCACAGGAGTATCTTTCGGAGTGGCCGGTCCCGGTTTATAATAGTTGTTTATCATATTGAACATAGCGGTATAATCGCCACCGTCCGAAGAGCGATGTACCCAGTTGAACACCACATTGTTTACAAAATTGAAAACACCATTCCAACCGACGGAAGGATTACGTCCCGAATTACTTGCCCACAGGTTACGCATAAATGCACAATTCTCACCACCTAAAGTGCTGCCGAATGCATGATTGTAAGTATCCAGCGCTTTTGCCGAGATAGTATTCTGTATGGTAACATTTACGGTAGGCAGTTTCAGATCTTTTGATTCATATTGTCCTTCGCTGGGGTCGTACATATGGCGATAGAAAGAAATGTTCTCATCCAATCCCCAAGTACAAGAGCAATGGTCAATCATGATATTTCCAATCGGGTTGCCTCCGAAAGAATCGTCACGATGCCATACCTTTGTTTCGCCGCGGCGGAAACGCATATGGCGTACCACTACATCATGCGTATTTACCCAAAAAGACTCTCCGGCAATACATACCCCGTCACCCGGAGCTGTCTGTCCTGCAATAGTGACATATGGAGCCCGGACGATAATGGGAGATTCCAATTTAATAATACCTGAAACATTGAAGACAATGATACGTGCTCCACCTGTCTCACAAGCCTCACGGAAAGAACCGGGACCACGGTCATTCAAATTAGTCACGGTAATCACCTTACCGCCACGACCGCCGAAACTGTACATACCTCCTCCTTCAGCACCGGGGAAAGCAGGAATTCGTGCCTGCGGCAAATCGTATGGACGGGAAGCCCACGAAATATACGGACGACCTTCTCTCGCTTCTTTCTGTACAACAGACAATGCTTTTGCCCAGGCTTCGTCAGAGCGGCGACGTTCTTCACTCATCATTTTCTGGTAGGCTTGCTTCGCTTCCTCAGTCAACTGGGGATACTGGGCCATTGCCACTGGAGCAATAAAAGTAGCCATACACAGTCCTAAAAACATTTTTCTTTTCATACTTTATTCTTAAAAAATTATATCTGTGCTATAAGTAAGTTGGAATTTATATTCCGTTCTCTTTTTCTTAACAATTATCTTTTTCAAGACGCACTTTTCGGGGATATGTACTCAAAAATGCTTGTATCTGTCATAATAAACTAGCAGATATAAAACTATCGTATTAAATTATTTCCTAGCATCCAATGTGCCTTCTGATTCATAATAATCCAACCATCCTTTTGATTGTTCCAACCACGGATTCATATTCAATACATTAGAGGGCAGACCGGACAGATAATAGTTTTCCTGCCATGAAATTACTGCTTCCTGACCATTCACATTATCTACCGGAGTTTCTCTATCCTGTAAAACAAAGTGCTGGCTCCAGAACTCTCCCAACCTATTCATTTCGGCTTGTAAGTCTGCCGCATTATCCACATCTACAGGCTCAAAATCAGCAATGACAGAAACAAGAGGATCTGCCTTTCCGTCATAATCCTTCACTTGTAAATATTTACCCACACGGGCAGTACCATTTAACGGCTCAATACCCAAGGTAGTACAGGTAGTATTGTTATCACTTGCATCATCATTATACAGCATCCAACGCCATAAATCCCAATAACGCTTACCCTCATAAGCTAATTCCACCTGACGCTCACGCAGACAAGCCTTAATAGCTTCATTCTTATCGGTAATCGTTCCCAAGCCATAATTATTGGATGCAGGAATACCTACACGGGCACGAATTTCACCAATTGTTTTCACTGAATTACTTATATCCCCCGTAGCTGCATAACATTCTGCAAGGTTCAACAACAATTCAGCATAACGATATTCGTATACATCAGTGCCATCCCATTGATATGTGTTTGCACTATTTTCAGCCGGATCGGACATTTTACGTACTATCGCCGGACTGCTGCCTTCATTTTCCGTGTAATAATGCAACTGAGAACCATCTTCTTTCGTTTCACTCCAACGATAATTCCAAACTACGGCATCTGCATCCTGATCATATCCCCATTTCGCTCCGGAGAAAGTAAACGTGTAATAGAAACGCGGATCACGATTCTTGAAGAATAAAGAACGGTCGTACCCGTTTATCGCCTCACCGTCATCATTTACAGCTTTGGAACCATCCGCCATCGGGAAAATATCCAACATACCCATAGGAACATGATAACCGGAACCACTGCCACCCATTGTTTTCAAGCGGATTGTTTTCTGCCATCCACTATGTTCATCATTTTTAGAGGTAGAGCTAGCCAACAGTTTGACCATAATCACCTCCTTACATTCCTGATTATCAAATTTGTAGAACATTTCATTCCAGTCTTTGGCGGAATTGCCATACAAACCATAACCTTCGCTGCTCAAGAAAGCCTGTGCTTCTAGAGTAATATCCAACGCATCTTTCCAGCGTTTACTGCCTGTATTATTCCAATCTGCATTAAAGATAGGGCTTGCAAATACCAGCGCCACGCGGCTTCTGTATGCCAATGCAGCTTCCTTGGTCAACCGTCCATACTGGTCACTTCCCCATTCTTTACGAGTGGGAAGCAGATTCGCAGCCTCTTTTAAATCACTCAAGATCTGGTTGACACATGTTTCCACACTTTCACGATTATAATCTTTAGCTCCCTCACGGTCGGCCGCCATAAGCACTTTATTTACCACAGGAACAGCTCCGTATACACGTACCAAATCAAACAACTGCATGGCACGGAAGAAATAAGCCTGTCCTTTCGCTTTTTTTATGGCAGCTTCCGACAAGTCCTGACCATATTTATCAACTCCTTCCAGAATTTCATTGCAACTGCGGATACGGCTATATGGATCATTCTTTATATTCGTAGCCAGATTACTGCCAAAATAAGTTTCACAGTCCGTAGCTTTTTTCAAACTTCTGGAAGCGTCAAATTTCTTCTCGATACCCCATTTCTCCTCCGTATAAGTTGAATAGTCATTCCAGTTACCGGACAAGCCGTATGACTGTGGAGGGGTCATACCCGACTTATAAAAATAGTTATAATACACATTCTGAATATATAAGTCCAAATTAGATTCGATGCCGAAAGTCTTTTCCGGTGAATAACTGTCATACGGATTCATATCCTGCAAGAACTGGTCACTGCAACTGCTAAATGCCAATCCGGCTGCCAATAACACAGTATATAATATGCGCTTTTTCATATCAATGATTCTTTTTAATTTTAGAATGATACATTTACTCCCAACGACCACGTTCTCAATGTAGGATACAATGAAGTTGTTCCACAATACATATTACGATAATGATCGGGATACGGGTTATAGAAATCCCATAGATTATTACCTGTCAGACTTAATTTAGCCGACTGGATCTTTAAAGGTGACAACCATGCCTTAGGCAGCGTATAACCGATACTTAAGTTACGGATATAGCAACGGAACGTACTGATAGACCAAAAATCAGACGGTGCAATTACTGATCCTGATATTCTGTTGTCTAAACCTAAATTAGGATATTTCCCCGTCGTATTATTTCTTTCATCAAACATATCTTCCCAGAATGAGTCCGGTGTCCAAAGCATATCCCCACTGGATGTTGTGATTTTATTGACGTCAATCTGGCGATAACCACCCCATGAAGTGGCAATCATCATATTAAAGCTGATACCTTTCCATTCCGCCCCCAGTTTGGTGGTAAAACCATATGTCTTTCCACTCTTATTCAGTTTGGCATAATCCTGGGTCTTGGCAATACGTCCGTCGGGCCCCGACTGCGTACCATCCTCATTCAATACGCCACCCAAATCCTGATAAGCCAACATACCCGGTTTTAACTGACTGGCATCTTTTACGCCCAAATATTCCGGAGAAGTGCCTGCGGCTTCTGCATTGGCCGATAAATAGTTCCAATAATTCTCAATATCATCACTGTTCCGTAAAATACCATCTCCGGAACTTGTACCTCTCCATACTTTATACCCGTATGTAGGGAATATAGTAGAAGCACCCTCTCTTACAGAATTTTCCTGTATATAACTCGGAGCAGACTGGGGCCATTCTCTTACCCTGTTGCCATTAAATCCAAAATTCACTCCGATATTATATTTCACCTGATCTATTTTATCGCGCCAATTCAAAGAGAATTCACTACCAAAAGCATCAATACGCCCAAAGTTCACTTCTGTCAAAGCACCTCCTGCAAAAATAGGAGTACCTATGATACCACCGATATTCTGATTCAAGATGTCAGAGTTTATATCATAGTACACATCCACAGTCGCACTTAAACGGTTATTGAGGAAACGCAAATCAAAACCAAGATTAAATTTATCGGTATTATCCCAATGCGCATCAGGATTAGGAGTCGCTCCCGGCTTGATACCCGTTTGCAGGATACCACCGTTAGAACCGAATCCATATCCTCTACTAGGATCCAATGAATAGAGTTGCTTCCATCCCCATGCTTTGATATTATCTTTACCGGTACGTCCCCATGAGAAACGTACTTTCATGTATTCAAACCATGACGGCAGCAACTTCTTCATAAACTCTTCTTCCGAAGCTACCCACCCCACGGAAACACCCGGGAAGAAGCCCCAATAATTGGCCGGAGCAAATTTAGTGGAAGCATCGCTACGGAATAGGAATTGGAACAAATACTTATCGGCATAATTATAGCTTACACGACCTAAATAAGACAAAGATCCCTGTTTGTATTTATATGTAATAGAATTACCTGTATCCATCGCTCCCGCACTTGGCGAAGTACCCAAATAACCATCCGGGTCAGGGTTATTAAACAACATCCGCTTGGAATGCATATAAGCCTGCATTTTTTCCACTGCAGCCATGGCGGCAATGCTATGCTTGCCAAACTTTCCTTCATAATTCACATAGAAGTTCAATTGCTCGTTTTTAGCCATCTGGTCTGAATATACCACACGAGTGCTTCCCGTAAATTCTTTTAATTGATAATCGGAAACAGACGGATGATCGCTATAAAAACGATTTCCGGGTGTCAATGCATCGCTTGCTTTCAGATAAGCCAACGTAAATGGCATAAATGCCTGCTCACTATCACTGGCACTACGCTTCAACGCATAGCTTCCCTTGAATGAAAGACCTTTGATAAACGGAACGGCATAAGTGACGGAGAAGTTGGCATCATAACTGAAATTATCATTCGTGGAATAAGAACCGTCATTATTCTCCATAGCAAAATAATTCCATGTACTCATTTTATTGCCCGATGTTGCATTACCCGCACTCGAGTAACTATTCAACAAAGGAGATGTATAATAGGTATTACCATCATCCAATGTTATCTCCCATGGCAAATAATTCGGCATATGAGCAAGAACCAAATAATCACCGGATTCACCGGGCTTAGTTCCCCCATAACCGTTCAAATTGCTTAAACCTTTGGTAAAACTCGATGTGGTTTCCTGCTGGTTACCCGCTATGGTTGCAGAAAATTTCAAATCGGAAGTCAATTTGATATCCACACCTGCACGGAAGTTCCATCTATTATAATCCTGTTTTCCAAGATTCGCCCCCTGAGTATAGTAAGAAGCACCCGCAAAATAAGTAGCTTTCTCGCTACCGCCACTTACATTGACCGAATGGTTCATTGTAAAAGCGCCGGACCAGGCTTCATCCAGCCAATTGTAATTCAAGCCATCCATCTCGGCCAGTTCCGCTTCATTATAAATTTTATTCATCCAGTTTCCATCCGGATCCATACTTATCTTATTATTGGCCAAATTAAAGGAATTGGCAAAACGTCCATAAGCTGCTCCTTTTAAGGTTTTAGGATGTCCCACTGCATCATTAAATCCGAATTTACCTGAATAATTGATTTTGGGAGCTCCTGATTTACCTCGTTTGGTCTTTACAATAATAGCACCTTGCGAAGCACGGGAACCGTAAATGGCAGCACTGGCATCACGAAGGACTGAAATACTTTCAATTTCAGAAGGATCAAGGGCATTGAAAGTTTCTAATGTCGGAAGACCGCTGTTGGCATCTATCTGAATCACATCATCGATTATGACCATCGGATTAGTACTACCACCATCTTTAGAATACGAGAAAGATTGACGAATAGACATAGTTGCCCCTTCACCCGGACGGCTGTCACCACCACTGATACTCAAACCAGGTATCTGTCCCGCTAGCGCAGCACCCAAATTCGACACCGGCAAATCTGAAATTTCCGAAGGAGTAATAACCCCGATAGATCCTGTCACATCTTTTGCTTTCTGAGTACCGTAACCGACTACAACCACTTCGTCCAGCATTTTGGAATCTTCCTTCAGCACCACTCTAAAGTCTTTTCCTTGTTTCGGAGCAATCGTTTGCGGCACATACCCCACAAATGAAATGACAACCTTCTTGCCCGAAGGGACTTGCAAAGCAAATCTTCCGTCAAAATCAGTAATGGTACCGTTTGTAGTTCCTTCCACCACCACACTGGCACCAATCACCGGTTCACCAGTTTCATCAACCACCTGTCCGGTGACAGTTTTAGTCTGTTGCACCGACTGGGATATAGGAAATCCTGTCTCAGCGGATACTCCCTGAACAGAAACTCCTGTCAGAAACAGACTGAGACAGACCACTTGTGTCAAGTTGCCAATCTTGTCCAGCTTCTGAAGAAATGCATTTTCTTTCTTCATAGAATCATTTTTAAAATTAAAATATTATCTTATTTTTCTTGTTGAAATATCTGTTTCAGATAAGCGACATTCGTCCCGAAGTTTTTCTTTACATTCCGGACTTCATCCTTATTCCGTGACCGTTCAATGACCAGCCATCCGCTCCACCCCATCTTATCAAGGGTATGCTTTACGGCATTCATATCCAGACGGGTATTATAAGGAAGAGTAACCCCGTCTGTATCCGTACAATGTATCTGACAAATCCGATCCTTTCCCAATTTTTTCAACTCTTTACAGAGGTCGCGTCCATTTTCCAACGCATTTTGAAAACTATAATAAATCTTTATACCTTTCGAATTAATTTCTTTCAACAGTTTTATATCCCCTCCGGCGTCCAAAGGAGTACGGATACCTATCACTACTCCATCTTTCACTGCCATTTCTCCCACTTCGTGCAAACGGCTTACCAACTCCTGACGTGCATCACCCGCTACTGTCCAGTCCTCTTTTATGCCGCCTAATGGAAGGAAAGCTACTTGGGCCCCCATCACCTTCATCGTATTCAAACAATCCTGCACTAAAGCTTTATAATTATGATGAGTCAAGAAAGATTGTCCAAAGAATCCGGACATCGCCACAGAAGGGACTTCAATATGCTGTTCCTGTGCTGTTTCTTTAAATAATTTACAGAAATGGGGCTGGTGGAACTTATTATCAAAAGTATCCCGTTTTCCCAAGCCTCCCATGTCCATTTCTATGCCATCACCTCCTAGTTCCTTCATCAATTGAAAAGAACCGATCTTCTGACGCTTTAGCATCATCCAGTCACACGCAGCTATTTTATAGCATTGTTTTCCCTCTGAATTCTGTGCTCCCAAAGGCAGTAACATAAACAGGAGCATGATTAAACTGATAATTTTTTTCACATTCATCGTAATCTAGTTATTGTTTAGAATTAAGACGAATCACAAAAAAGTATGTAATCACTAAATCTTAATAAAGTCCAAAAATAACTTAGCAAACAAATAAGACAATCCCGCAAACACGACGCTCGCCTACATCTGTTTACGGGATTCCTGCTTTATAAGGTCAAGAAATCAACCTTTACGCCATTCATTCATATATTCCCTCGGAGTCTGATCATATTTCTTACGAAAACATTTACTGAAATAACCGGAATCCTTGAAGCCCACGGCAAAAGCTATTTCTGAAATACTCATATCCGAGTTTTTAATCAACTCTATTGATTTATTCAGACGAATCTCTTTCACTAAATCCACCGGAGCAAACCCGGTCAGGCTCTTTAACTTCTTAAAGAAAGCCGAGCGGCTCAGCCCGATAGTCGATGCTATAGTATCTATATTAAAATCACTATTATCCAGATTCTCTTCTATAACCTGATGAATCTTTTCAATGAACTGCACATCTTTCTTCACCAGGAACTGTTCGTATGTATCCTGTTCCTCCTTATGTTCTTCGGGCTGCTGCCATACACGTTCACGGAACAATTTACGTTCATTCAGCAACTGTTCGATACGTGCTACCAGATAGTCTTTGCTGAAAGGTTTGATGATATAGGCATTCGCTCCCATGCTTATCGCTTTGGTCTTCGCTTCATCATTACCTTTCGCCGTCAGGATAATCACCGGAATATGACTGATCTGGAAATCTTTACGGATGCGTTGCAACATCTCTATTCCATCCATATTCGGCATCATCTGGTCGGTGACTACCATGTCGGGATGATAAAGATGTACTTTCTTCAGCCCCTCCACACCATCATTGGCCATATAAATATTGAATTTATCTTCCAATTGCAGCTTCAACATATTGCATAAATCCTTATTATCTTCTACAATCAGCACGGTAGGCAAAGACGAATCGACAGGCTGTTCTTTCTCCTCCTCGCTTTCCTTGCCGGCAGAGGCAGAAACAGATTCAGCCTCAGGAACACTCACCGTTTCCCCGCCCATATAGAAATCGACTTCCGACGGTTTGTAATGCTCCTTACCCAGTTGCAATTCAATGGTAAAGACCGCTCCCTTCCCTTCAGGACTCTCTGCATAGATTTCCCCATGATGCAGACTGATAATTTCCTTAGACAAAGCCAATCCGATGCCCGTTCCCTGATAATAAGCGCCACGTGCATTGTCAGCCTGCGAGAAACGCTCGAAGATTTCGGAAAGCTTGCTTTGGGGAATCCCCACACCGCTATCTTCCACCCGTACATAACAATGCCTGTCATCATCCGACACTCCCATCGTGACATAAATATTTCCCCCGGCAGGAGTGAACTTGAACGCATTGGAGATGATGTTGCGGATCACGATAGCCACTTTCTCCTTATCCGCCCATACCATGATATCCTCACCGGCCAGCTGGAACGTGAAGCTGACTTCATTTTCTTCGGCCATCACCCTGAATTCTTTCTCAAAAGAGTCTACCATCTCATTCAGGTTGAACAACGACACATGCAGACGCATCTTGCCGTTCTGTATTTTACGGAAATCCAATATCTGATTGACCAGTTGCAGCATCTGTTTGGTATTCTTTTCCATCAGATCCACATATTGCATTCCTTTCTGAGATAGTTTCTCCTTTTCTCTCAGTTCCTGAATAGGCCCTTGGATCAGAGTCAGCGGAGTACGCAACTCATGCGAGATATTGGTAAAGAACTTGATTTTCAATTCGGACAATTTTTGTTCGATATACACATCATTCTTCACCTTAATCATGAAAAGAGATAATTTTATAGCCACCAGCAATAAGGCTACGGCTATAATCATATAGATAACATACGCCCACCAACTGGCCCACCAAGGCGGCAGAATGACAACGGTCAACTCACGGAAAGACTCCAAACCGGGATTTGCCTCATCCAGTGTCTGTACTCTGAAAAGATACTTACCGGGAGGAACATTGGTATAGGAAGCTATACGGTTCTTCCCGTTATAGTGCCATTCTTTTTCATATCCTTCCAAAATATATTTGTAAGACACACGGTTCTGATTATTATAGTTCAACGCCGCAAACTCTAAAGTAAACATGGACTGGTTATGATTCAATGTAATCCGGTCTGTATAGGTAATGGACCGGTCAATAATGGGATGTTCCGTATAGCTGCGTATATCCCGGTTTGATATCTGACATCCTACAATGAATGTATTATAATCGACCTTTTTCGTTTCCAATTTATCGGGAGAAAAGGTCAGGATACCCTCTTTACACCCCAGCCAAAGTTCTCCGTCCAGCGTTTTCAGTGCGGTGTTTTCTTCCATCACAACCGGGGGAAAGCCATCGTATTTGTCATAGTTACGCACCTGGCTTGTCGCCCTGTCAAAACAAGAGAGTCCTTTTTCCGTAGCAAGCCAAAGGAAACCGTTATCATCTTCTATAATAGACATCACCACATCATTATTCAATCCGTCTTCCCAGCCATACGATTTAAATGAAAGCTTATGCGTTTCCTCATCATATCCCGACAATTTGCTCAATCCTCCACCAAACACGCATACCCATATCTGAGAGAACTCGTCTTTATAAAGCGCGTACACATCGCTATCGGCATAATTTACCCGGTTGGCACCACGGTAGGTTTCAAAATCAATCTGCTCCACTGAGGCAAAGTTGTTTTTAAAAGACATCAGCCCGTCCATCGTACCTACCCACATACGCCCGTCATTATCCTCTATCATATTTCTCACTTCCATATAAAGGCCATACGTAGGATAGTTCTTGAATCCGTTATATTTATTCTTAAAAGTGACTTCCCCATTTTCCTCACAAAGCAGATTCAATCCTCCGTCCAAAGTACCCACCCAGATACGTTTCTTTTCATCCTGATAAGTGAAATACACATCATTCCCGCTGATTGACGACAAATCAGACAAATTATGCAGATAGCGTTTAAAACGGAAACCACCTGCCGCTTTCTCATCAGGAACAGCCTTCACCAATCCGTCGCCTTTGGTAGAGAACCAAAGGTTTCCCTTGTCGTCTTCCATGATGTGATATACATTACCTATGTGCTCGTCACCTGTCGAAAAAACATGTTTGGTTACACCGTTCCGATCCATCCGATACACACTCTGCCAACGGGTGCCCACCCAGATATCGCCACTTTTTGATTGGAAAAGGGCTCTTACCCCTATCGTATAATTTTCCTGCCCGGCTGATTGCGGAGACAACGAAAGCAGATTGAATTGCTTCTTGGGGAAATTCATGCAATACACCCCTTCATCGGCAGAGGAAAGCCACAATACCCCGTCATTATCCAACATCAGATGATAAAACTGCTGATTTGCCCTATCATTAGAAAGTTGTTTCAACTTATTAATATAAACCATCTCCGCATGTTCCCTGTCGAACAACCAGGCCTCTCCTGCCGGAGACAGGAAAAAAAGCCCTCTTTCACCGGCATCTTCCGAATACAGGGTGGTTATCTTGCCGAACATGGTAAACGGAAACCGTTTTGCGGTATGGTTCAACGGATCATAATAAATCAGCGCCTTCTCATTTTCGTGAAACCATATTTTATCATACTGGTTTATGAATGCATGAGTAACCATAGCGTCATTCATTTCAGTATTTATCTTTTGCAACCTGCGCTCGGCCAAATCATATTCGTATGTACCTTGTCCGGCCACACTGAGATAGACATAACCTGCCGGAGTAACCAGCAAATTGCTGATCGCACCTTTTATTTCGGAAAGTACATACCGGTTTACCAAACCGGTCCTTACATCGATACTGTAAAAAATACCCGCACGATCTCCGACCCATACCTTCCTGCCATCCTCAAAGAAACTGGTAAAACTATCCTTGTCACCGGAATTAATCTTACTGGTTATGAAATCGGCAGGCCGGGATGCCAATTCCGCTCCTTTATGCACGGCAGACACCTTATAATCAGTTCCTATCCAACTGATATATTCCTCCGTTTCGCACAGGACATGGTGTTTCAGTGTATAATCATGCTTGTTTATCTCGTCCCGAGAGTCGAACAGAATCTTGATAGTTACCTGCCCCTTTTCATCTACCCCGGCCAACAACAGATTTTTATCTTTGGTCAGCAACAACACATCCCCCTCGGCCGTATTTTGTAATTTTATCACCTGAATATTCTCCGAATAGTTCTTCATGTCATCATAAACAGCATGAAAACATTCGGTCACTTTATTGAAGACATACAACTTACGGTCAATGGTCTTTACCCATATATACCCGTTTTTATCCTCGACTATGCGCTGGATCTTACGTGGCGGCACATCCGAATCGTGCTCCTGTTTATTGAATGTTTTAAACTTCACTCCATCGAAACAACATAAGCCATACCAGGTTCCGAACCAGATAAAGCCATCTCTGTCTTTCAAGGTACAGTTTACCGTATTATTAGGAAGCCCTTGATCTACAGAATAATGTTCCACAATCATATTCACATTATATGACCACAGAGGAAAGCTTGTCAGGCAACAAAGTATAATAAGTATATATTTCTTCATAAGTATTTAGTTTTCTTCAAACCGAGATCAAAGATAAGAAAAAATCCGTTGGTACTTAAATTGAAATTAGTTAAATACCAATTATTGGTTAGATTGGAACGAGATAAGTCCGCGTTCTATCTATATTACTTCTCCGTACCGAATTCAGTTTGCTGTCTCTCCACCTCCATCAATACTTTTTGCCTTTCCTCTTCTGTCAGCACAACTTTCCCCGCCATTCTTTC
>ERZ779809.261-NODE-261-length-14250-cov-2.33892_pt1 | contig 14250 bp, 9 predicted proteins | sample MGYA00511096_ERZ779809 | MGnify/ENA primary metagenome ERZ779809 (study PRJEB29588, sample SAMEA2157192) | human gut metagenome | biome: human gut; feature: human-associated habitat; material: faeces | place: Denmark | collected 2008/2010 ...
TAAACGCTTCCGGCCCTGATAGCCTGGAATCCGACGGTAGTCACCGACAAGCCGAAACGCTTGTCACGCTCATTGACAATTAGGTATTTAAAATCAGCGCCTTGGTCGTTGTAATGCATGTTTCTCTGTTTTAAAATTAGGTCACACTTATCGGCAAATATACAATTTTTTATCTTAACAGCCTCTAACCTTTTTGTTCTAAGTGTTTCTGGAGGTATAATTTTAGTTTCTTATGTATGCAAATGGGGGAAATTTAGAACAAATCTTATGGAATATTTGCTTAAAATGCTTTTTTTTGCGAATATTGCATCAAATCTTAAAGTTGAATCTATGCACTTGGCACACCGTAACTGCGAATATATTCTTGGAGTAATATATCTTTTTGTTTTTCCTGTTTTGCTTTGGGCTGATAATAAGGTGAATACTTATCATTTTAAATCCATTTCCACTTCGGTGAACTTCCCTACCAATGAAGTCAGGAAGTTATTTCAGGATAGCCAGGGGTATATATGGATTTCGACCTACAATGGTCTCTTGCGTTACGATGGTTATTCTATTGTTGTATATAAACCCGATGGAGTGAATCATGGACGTTCCATTGATAGTTTTGTGAATATGGTGGCCGAAGACAAGGAGAATAATTTGTGGATAGGTACGCACAATGGATTATACGTGTTGCATAAAGAAACGGATGAGATAGAGAAAATAATCAGTCCTTTGTTACAGGTAAGCAATGTAGAAAGTATCCTTTATGCAAGTAACGGAGATTTATGGGTGGGAAGCAACAAGGGATTGTTTCGCAGAAAAGCCGGCAGCCGTACTTTCGATTGTGAAAAAAACATGGATATAAAGTCTGTTGTCGAAGACCGGAAAGGTCAAATATGGATTGGTACTTGGGAACAGGGGCTGCTGCGTTATAGTCCTCAAGAGGAATTGTATTATACTTACGACGGGATTAACCCTGGTAATTCGGCGCATGTCATATTTCAGGATGAAGCCGGGAATATTTGGATCGGTACCTGGCGGTATGGACTGGTGAAACTCATTAATCCGTATGATTCGGAACATTTCTCATTTAAAACATTCCGGAACATCAAGGGAAATTCTCATTCTCTGTTGGATAATATTATCTACGCCATTGCTCAGGATAAAAATTCCGGGAAGCTCTGGATCGGTTCACGCAGTGGGGTCAGTATTTTGGAAGATGAATCGGGAGACGGGAATTTTACCAATATTGTTCCGGGTAACCTTCAAGGAGATTTACCTTTTAATGAGGTGAACTCTCTGTTGTGCAGTAAAGACGGGCTGATGTGGCTGGGTATGTTGGGAGGAGGTGTTTGTACTGTAAATACAAATAAGTTCCGGTTTAATTATGATTCTTTGGAGGCTTTGCGTGAGCATTGCCCTACCAGCTCTGTCCGCAGTGTCTATCAGGAGGATAATGGGAATCTGTGGATGGGAATCATGGGATTCGGTCTGGTATTTTATGATATGAAACAGCATACCATTGTTCCTTACCGCTCTCATCCTGTATTGAAGAATATGGGATATACATCGACGGTCAATGATATTATTTATCGTAAAAGGACAAATGAATTGTGTTTTGCCACTTGGGATGACGGAGTGTGGTTCTATAATGTCAAAGCCGGGAAAGCACACGTGATAAATACCGTTACCAATCCGGAGCTGAGTGATATTTGTATTTATTCTTTGTTGGAAGATTCGAAAGGGAATCTGTGGTTGGGGACACGTTCGGGAGTGTTTATCTTGGATACGGAATCAAGACTTCATTCTTTGAATGAACTGGTGACTTTGACAAATCAGGCATTGCCCCAAATTTCTATTTTCAAAATGGCGGAAGATCAAGATGGCTTTATCTGGATAGCGACTAGTAATGAAGGGGTATGGCGGATAGATACATCCGGAGAAACATATAAGGTTAAGTTTTATACGCCTTCGGATGGTACATTATCCACTGTCGGGGCGATGAGTGTTTGTGTGGATGGATACAACAGAGTATGGGTGGGGTCGAATGGTAACGGACTCGATTTGTATGACCGGAAGAATGATCGTTTTGTTTCAGTCTTGAATGATTATTTCCGGAATGGAGATGTTGTTTTCAGCATGCTGGAGGATGATGAGCATACTTTATGGCTTACTACCAATGCGGAAATGTATCACATTGATATACCTTTGGACGGTGCTGCACCGAAAATACATACCTATACGGTAGATGATGGTTTGCAAGACCATATGTTTAACCGGAATTCTTGCTTCAAGGGTGCGGATGGGAAACTTTTCTTCGGAGGATTCCGTGGATTGAACAGTTTTTATCCTGATAAAATAGTTCAGGATACTGCCTATTCTCCGGTAGTAATTACAGATATAAAGGTACATAATGTATCGGTACGTACCTATCCTCTTTCCGTCAGAGAGGGGATTGCTGCAAACAGAGCTATTGATTTTATTGATAAAATTGTATTAGGATACCGGGAGAATAATTTCAGTCTTGATTTTTCAATATTGAACTATATCAATCCTGAGTTGAACCGTTATTTATATCGGTTGGAGGGATATGACAAGGAATGGTTGTCCGTTGAGGCTGGACGTCGGTTTGCCTATTATAACAATCTTCCGGCAGGTACTTATACTTTTTGTGTAAAGGGAGCCAATCAGAATGGAATCTGGTCTCCGGATATGAAATGTCTGCGTATAACTATTCTTCCGCCGCCTTGGTTATCGTGGTGGGCTTATTGCCTTTATGTCTTGTTGTTCGTTTCATTGGCATGGTATACTTATCGGATTGTCAGAAACCGTATCCGGATGAAACAGGCCATAGAGATGGGGAAGATAGAACGGCAGAAAATGGAGGAAATCAATCATGCTAAATTACAGTTCTTTACCAATATCACTCATGAGTTGCTGACTCCGCTTTCTATTATATCGGCTTCGGTGGATGAACTGAAACAAGAAGTACCGGCAAGTTCGTCGGTTTGTTCTGTAATAGCTGATAATACTGTGCGGTTAATCCGGTTGATTCAGCAAATCTTAGAGTTCAGGAAAGTGGAGAATGGCAAGTTGCGGCTAAAAGTTTCGCATGGAAATGTCAGTATGTTCTTGAAAAAATCAGTGTCGGCTTTCGCTCCTTTGGTTAAAAAGCAGAAATTGTCCATACAATTTGATTTGTCTGAAGAATATTCGGGATATTTTGATGTGGATAAATTGGATAAAGTGGTGTACAATCTGCTTTCCAATGCCGCTAAATATACTCCTGAAGGAGGAACTATTGTGGTGTCGCAGGCTCATGATGAGGAAAAGAGGACTTTTAAATTGAGTGTGAACAATCCCGGCGAGTTGATTCCAAAAGAGAAATTGGATCATATGTTCGAGAGATTCTATGAAGGGGAGTATCGTAAATTCCATACCATAGGGACGGGTATCGGTTTGTCGCTGACTAAAGATTTGGTATTGTTGCATCATGGAACGATACAGGTATTTAGCGATAAGGAGGAAGGGAATACTTTTGTGGTTGAAATTCCTATAGGACGTGAGGCTTTTGCTGAAGATGAGGTAGACGAGAATACTGAAAATGTGGACTATGCTGTTTTATCGGCAGATGAAATGGAGAATGTCTCGGAGATTGATATGTTGGAAGAGAAACCGGCAGCATCGACTATTTTGTTAGTGGAGGATAATGAGGAATTATTGGCTTTGATGGTTCGTCTGTTGCATGGCAAATACCATATTCTGAAGTCCGCTAATGGAACGGAAGCTTTGGAGATCCTTGCCAAACAGGAAGTGGATTTAATTGTTTCCGATGTTATGATGCCCGAAATGGACGGTATGGAATTGTGCCGCCGGGTGAAGACTCAATTTGAGACCTGCCATATTCCATTGATTTTGTTAACGGCCAAGACTAGTGATGAAGACCATGTGGAAGGGTATGAGTCTGGGGCCGATGGTTATATCTGTAAACCGCTCCGCCTCTCTGTCTTGTTTGCCAAGATAGATAACTTGTTGAAACGGCGCAAACGTATGGGGGTGGATTTTCGTAAGCAGTTGGTCTTTGAAGCCAAAGAATTAAATTACACCTCGATGGACGAAGCTTTCATTCGGAAAGCGGTGGATTGTGTGAATGCCCATTTGAGTGATTGTGATTTTGAACATGCACAGTTTATGGCGGAGATGGGTATGGCCCGGACTACACTAGCAGATAAATTGAAACTGTTGACCGGACTTACTCCCTCTGCATTTATCAGCAATGTCCGTTTGCAAGCGGCTTGTCGGCTGATAGACGAGAAAAAGAAAATCCGTATAGCCGATTTGGCGTATGCCGTAGGTTTCAACGACCCTAAATATTTCAGTTCCTGCTTTAAGAAGAAATTCGGACTTTCTCCTACAGAGTATATGATGAAGTATGATGGCTGATTATTACCGGAAATAGGCTCTATAGGGAATAAACAGCCTTTTTCCGGTAATAATTCTCCCTGTTTCTTTTCTGTTCCTCTTACTTTTGCTGGCAAATAAAACGAATTATCTTTATTTGTTAGACCTTTAAAAAAAGTATTATGAATATGAAAACTCTGACAGAAACCAGTACATTCCGGGTACTGAGTCTATTGCTGTGTCTCTGCTTCTTCATCCCTGCGATGAATGTGAGCGCTTCCAGTCTGCAAGCAGACAAGTTTAAAGTTTCCGGTATTGTAAAAGATGCCACAGGCGAACCGGTCATCGGTGCCAGTGTGGTTGAAAAAGGAACAACCAATGGAACGGTGACTGATTTGGATGGTAATTTCAATCTCACGGTGGCTTCTAATTCTACTATTGTCATTTCTTTTATAGGATATTCCGATCAGGAATATCGTATTTCGAAAGACAATACGGTGCTGAATGTAAATCTGAAGGAAGATACGGAAATGATTGACGAAGTGGTAGTAGTCGGTTATGGCGTGCAGAAGAAGGAAAATCTGACGGGTTCTGTTGCTGCTGTAAATTTCAAGGATGTAGCTTCTATGCCGGTAGCGAATACTGCCAATATGCTTCAGGGTCGTTTGCCGGGTGTTATGTTGACCAACAATGGTGCCCAGGCCGGTCATGACAGTCCCGAAATCCGTATCCGTGGTGTAGGAACTTTTGAACACAATGATCCGATGGTCTTGATCGATGGAGTGGAAAGCTCGGTAAGCCAGATTGCGGAAATCCCTGCAGATGATATTGAAAGTGTTTCCGTATTGAAGGATGCGGCTTCGGCTTCTATTTATGGTGTACGTGCTGCCAACGGGGTTATTCTGGTGACTACCAAACGGGGCGGTGAGCAGAAACCTACCATTACATATTCCGGTAGTATCGCTTTGCAAGAAGCTACCGTGCTGCCCGATTATGTGAATTCTTATGAATGGGCGAAGATGTATAACGAATGCTGGCCTTCCAAAGCATACACGGATGAAATGTTACAAAAGTTGCAAAACGGATCAGACCCCGATCATTTTGCCAATACCGATTGGGCTAAGGAAATGTTTCGTACAGCAGCCATGCACCAACACCATTTGTCTGTGAACGGTGGTAGTAAAGCGGTACATTACATGATTTCCACTCAGTATTTCCAGCAGGATGGTATCTTGCGTGAAACGGCCAATCAACGTTTTAATTTCCGTTCCAATCTGGATGCACAATTGGGTATTGTAAAATTAGGTCTGAATCTTTCGGGAAGCCGTCAGAACATTGATGAGCCTACTACCAGTGTTACCGGTGAAGGTTTGATGCGCTACCTTACTTGGTTTACCCGTCCTACTGTTCCTGTGCGTTATTCTAACGGACATTATGGATTTTTGGATGGAAATCCCAATATTTCCCAATCCGTATTCAAAAATCCGATTGAAGCTTTGAATATGGGCTATAAAGATAACAAGCATTATCGTTTTGATGGTAAATTCTTTGGTGAAATTGATATCATAAAAGGATTGAAGTTCCGTTCAAGTCTGGCTTATAAATATTATATGAACGATGTGACTACTTTCAATCCGAAGAATAATATAAGATACGATGCTGAAGGAAATGCGCTGACCACAGTCGGTACCAATAAACTGACAGATTATCATTATCTGGAAACGACTTATATTAATGAAAATATTCTGACCTATGATTTTTCTGTAGGAAAACATTCGTTCAATCTGTTGGCAGGCCATTCTATCTAGGCTACCCGTTGGGACAAGAATGAGGCGTCCAAGCAGGGATTCGCTACCGATAATATTTATGAAATGGATGGAGGTACTATGAATGACCATGTGACCGGATCAGCGGAAGAGAGTTCCTTGCAGTCATTCTTCGGACGCTTGAATTATAATTACGGAGGCCGTTATCTGTTAGAGATGAATGTCCGTCACGATGGTTCGTCACGTATGCCCAAGGCACATCGTTATGCTACCTTCCCTTCATTTTCGGGTGCATGGATCATGACAAATGAGAAATTTATGGAGAATGTGAAGTTCCTCCACTCATTGAAATTGCGTGGTAGCTGGGGTAAATTGGGTAATCAGGAAATTGGTAACTATGCTTATGCGGCTACATTGGCGGCTAGTGGCAGTTACTATTTCGGTGATAGCAAACAGATTGGTATGAAGACTGCCAAGATACCTAATGAGAACATTAAATGGGAAACAACTACTATTACAGACTTTGGTTTTGATGCTGCTTTTTGGGGTGGAAAGATCAATGTCACTTTTGACTGGTATGAGAAAAATACCTCGGATATTTTGATGAAGCTCGCTATGCCGGGTATTTTCCTGGGATCTTTGGATGCTCCTTATCAGAATGCGGGAAAGGTTCGTAACCGGGGTTGGGAACTGGCTGCTAATTATTTCGATCAGAAAGGTGACTGGGCATGGCAGGCAGGTTTCTCGCTTTCAGGTGTGAAAAATGAGATTACTGATATGAAAGGGGTAGAAGACATTAAGGATAATACGATCAATCGTGAAGGTGAAGCCATCGGCTCTTATTATGGGCTGAAAGCCATCGGTATCTATCGTACCCAGGCAGATTTGGACCGTGTAAATGCGAACGGACAGAAGATTATGCAAAACAACCAGGAACCGCAATTAGGTGATATCATGTATGAAGATATAGACAATAATGGTAATATAAATGATGCTGACCGTACTATTATCGGAAATCCGTTCCCTAAAATGCAGTATTCTTTCAATCTGGGATTCTCTTATAAAGATTTTGATGTCAATACATTCTGGCAAGGCATTGCAGGTGTATATCGTTATAATTGGGATGAAACTACTATTTCCAACGGTGGAAACAAGACTAGCCGTTGGTTGGACAGATGGTCTGAAAGTAATCCGAATGGAAGCATGCCTCGTTTGGGAGGAACTATTAATAATAACTATTCTTCATTTTGGTTGACAAAAGGTGATTATTTGCGTCTGAAGAATTTGGAAATCGGATATACTTTCAGGCAAAGAGAGTTTTTGACCAAGTTGGGCGTTCAGAGTATCAGACTCTATTTGGCAGGAACTAATTTGCTTACTTTCACTTCCTTGGACGATTATGATCCTGAAAAACTGAGTACAGATTCCCGTAATGATGTACATCCCAATACAAGAACTTATTCATTTGGTGTTAACGTTAAATTTTAAAAGCAACAACTATGAAATCAATTAATAACTTTATAGGGCTGGCTCTGTTGTCAGGAGCTTTGCTGACTTCTTGCTCTGACAGCTTTTTGCAGAGGGACTCATTGACAGAATCTTCATCCAATACATTTTGGCAGACGCCGGATGATGCTTTGATGGCGTTGGCATCTTGTTATGATGCTTTGCAGAGCAATCAGCTTTATAATTCCGACCAATATTCATTGGGCCCTTTATATATGGATTGTATATCAGATAATGGCGGGCATTTTAATTGGAGTGGCTGGATGGAAGGTTATGATATGGCTATGGGAATTCATACCCCAAGTTCTCTATCCATTGGCAGTTATTGGAAAGATTGCTATGAAGTGATCAGCCGTTGTAATGTGCTGATTGCTAATATTGATAGAGTGGATATGGATGCTTCCCAAAAGGCGATTTATCAGGCTGAGGCAAAGACCATACGTGCATTGATGTATATAAACTTGACTATGACGTATCAGGATGTTCCTTTCCTGACCGCCCCTTTGACCATTGACGAGGCTGAATGTGAAAAGACGGACCGTGCGGCTATTGTGGCTCATGTTATGACTGATTTGCAGGATGCGGCTGAAGTACTTCCGCAAAACGCGTCTTCACGGGGACATATCACCAAAGGAGCTGCTCTTTCCTTACTGGGGCGTGTGGCTTTGTATAATGAAAAATGGGATGACGCGATTGCTGCTTATAAGCAGGTGCAAGGTTTGGGATACTCGCTTGATCCGAGTTATGCCAAACTGTTTACTCAAAGTGGAGAAACTTCTCCTGAAATCATTTTTGCAGTCCGTTATGAAGGACCGGGTATGAGTGAAGGTGCTGCTTTTAATGCGCATTGGAATACTCCGCTGGAAGCAATGAATGGTACTATAGATTTGGCGGATGCTTATTATTGCAAAGACGGTAAACCGACTACCGATACGAAGATAGCCGAACTGAACGGTGGGGGTGGCTTGGATGTCAGCAAGCCTAATCCTGCTCATTTTGAGAATCGTGATCCGCGTTTATATAGCACTTTGTTTGTTCCCGGTATGCTTTGGAACGGTAAAGGAGGTATAGATACTTCGGCTTCAAATCCGTATGCCAATGTATATGGCGGAGCTGCCGCTTCTCTGTCTACCGTATATGTTTATAAGTATTTTGATCCTACGGATACTTCTAACTCTTGGGATAATGGACAAGACTTTTATGTGGTGCGTTATGCCGAAGTTTTATTATCTTTAGCGGAGGCGATGGTACAGAAAGGAGGCTATGTTTATAGTGATGTAACTGCTTTGGTTAATGAAGTGCGGCAACGTGCGGATGTGAACATGCCCACCGTAGAGGAAGTGGAAGGTACTTCTCTTTCTAAAGATGAATTGTTGGAAGTCATTAAGCATGAGCGTCGTGTGGAACTGGCTTTTGAAGGTTTGCGTTTGTTTGACCTTTATCGTTGGAAGGAATTGGATAAGGCGGTAGCCAATATAGAGAATGAACGCACTATGTATGGCTTGGCTTATGAAGCACGTAAGTTCAACGGTGAGAGGGATTATGTATGGCCTTTGCCGACTGCCGAACTGGATACTAACAAGAAACTGGTTCAGCACGACTTGTGGAAGTAATGTGGAGTGCAGGTTTTCATCACAGGGTACACGGACTGTCACAAAGAAGTAGGAGGCAAATAACCTTTAAATCAAAAAACTGTGTGAATTTGCGTAATCTGTGGTGAAGCCTGGTTGTTCTGACAACTTCTGGAATAAAATTGATAACTTTTTAAAAGCGGAAGAGAAATGAGAAAAACAATGATCCTTCTTTTATTTTCCTTCCTGTTGGCAGCATGTTCTGATAGTCCAGTGTGCTATTATCTGGATGCTACCGGCGGTGATGATAATAATAGTGGGTTAGCCCCGGATGAAGCATGGAAAAGTCTGGAAAAACTACGTGGTGTGAAATTACTGCCGGGCAATAAAGTTTTGTTGAAGCGCGGTGAGGTTTTTAATGGCGAACTTGAAATCACCGGACAGGGTATACCCGAAGATCGTATTTATATAGATGCTTATGGTGATGATGAACGGAAACCTTGCATTGTGGGATATGATACTTCCTTGTATGCAGCCCGTATCTGTAATTCGGACTATATAACGATGCAGAATTTGGAAATCGTGAATACAGGCAGGCAGCCTCTGCCGCCTTATCGTTCGGGCTTGAAGATAGAGTGTATGGATTATGGCGTATCGCAGAACATTGTTGTCAATAATGTGACTGTACGGGATGTCAATGGTTCGTTGGTAAAAGAAAAAGGCGGAGGGTGCGGTATTTATATAGTGAATGGCGGTGAAAAGAAAATTTCAACATTCAATAGGTTAACCATAGAGAACTGCCATATTTTGAGATGTACCCGTAATGCTATGATTTGGGCTGCTTATAGCGACCGGCAGAACTGGCATCCCAGCAAGCATACCGTGATACGGGGAAATTTGATAGAGGAAGTACCAGGGGATGGTATTGTACCTATCGGTTGTGACAGTACCTTGATAGAATACAATGTAATGCGTGACTGTCCTGATATGCTTCCTGACACAGAGGCGGCAGCAGGTATTTGGCCGTGGAGTTGTGATAATACTTTGGTGCAGTTTAATGAAGTAAGTGGTCATAAAGCTCCGTGGGATGCACAGGGATTTGATTCGGATTGGAATTGCCGGGGAACGGTCATTCAGTACAATTATAGTCATGATAACTATGGTGGCTTGGTATTGGTTTGCAATGACGGCACGGCCGACGCATCTTTTAATGTAGGTAACTTGGGCACTATAGTCCGTTACAATGTGAGTATAGGTGACGGAGTGCGGCCTGAACCGACTCGTGCCGGGATGTTCTCACCGGCTGTTCATCTGGCAGGTCCTGTAAAGGATAGTCGCATTACCCGTAACATTATTCATGTGAACCGTAAACCTGCGGCTGATATCGACCGTACTATGATTACTTTGGATTCATGGGGCGGATATCCGGATAGTACATTTATTAGTGGGAATATTTTTTATGCTCCCGAATCCAGCAGATTCCAGTTGACAGAATCTACACATAATTTCTTTGAAGGCAATTATTACCTTGGCCGGTTCGAGAAATTACCTGAAGATGGTAAAGCCTGCCAATCAGCTGAAATTTATCAGAAGGAAGTACTGGCAAAGGATGAAAACGGTTATCAGGGCTTGGCTTTGTTGATGGATACGGTGGAAGTGACCGGAGTAAAAGGAGTTTTTGTCAATAAGGAAGCCATTGAGAATTTCTTTAGCCGGTTAGAGAAATAAGTAAATAATAGCTGTAATTTAATGAGGGGAGCAAAACTAAAATGACCTGATCATATAGTTCGATAGGTTGTTTTAGTTTTGACACCTCCCCTTTTTTATTTATGGTTCATTCTTTCTTCTTTAGATCCATTTCTCCGGAGAAAGAAATAGATTGTCTGTTTGTGGGGGTGACCTGTATGTTACTGCTGCCATTGGGATAAATGGTGATATTGTAAAGGTAATTGTCTTCCTCGTTCCGTACTTCTAGTGTGATTTTAGCATTTCCCTTTTTGCTATATGTTGAAGTATATTCTGATAAAGGAGCACTAAAATTTAATCCTTTTCCACCTCCGTAAGGAACGTTATACGCCACTCCGAAATAAGGCAGATAGGAATATACCGAATCGTTTCTTATTTCTAAAGAATAATCGGAAGTCAGGTGTTTGCTGCCTCCTTTCATAGGCATTACCCGGTCCACATTGATTTTGTATGCCTTTGCGTCAACAGCCTCGCGTACTGCTTGTTCTCTTTGTTGTTTCTTCTCTTTCTTGTTCTGAGCCGTTATAGGTATCATACTGCCTGATAGAAGGAGACTTGCCAAAAGGAATAATTTATTTGCTTTCATATCTCTCTGTAGGTTTAGTGAATCTGTCTTTGCCAAAGATAGCCAAAAAGAATACTCATTGTTCTGAAAAAAACATAAGATAATCAAACTGTCAATGAGTTAAGTACGCGATTTATCTTTTGAGTCCCGATAATAAAAAAGATGATTTGTCCCCATGCGGAGTCAAATCATCTTTAAAATCTCCCCATTAGGGGAAGACTATAAAATATTATTTGGGTAGATTAAAAGCCACACTCATTTCTTTCATCTGTTCCTGACTCATACCGTCCGGCTCAAATCCCATATTCTTGGCAGCGATGTAAATCAATGCGGATTTATTTAAAACATCGATTTGGTCGAATGCGGCCATTACGTCACGGTCAACGGCAAAAATGCCGTGTTTTTCCCACATAACGACATCATAATCGGCTAGTTCCTTGATGGTTGCATCGGCTAATTCTACAGAACTAGGCAATTGATAAGGAATCATGCCCAGGCCACGCGGACAGAATGCTTTTGTTTCAGGAATCATACTCCATAACAGGTTGGTTGCCACATCTTTTTCCATGAACTTTTTGTTGTGAGACAGGGCAATCAGTTCGATGGGGTGTGTATGCACGGATGCTTTGTAAGGAGAACCTATGCTGATGAGGTAATTGTGTACGCTCAGGTGGGAGGGAACTTCCGAAGTAGGTTGAACCGGTTTGTCGGCAATGATGACATAGCTGGCACAGTCATCCAAAATACGGATGACAGAACCGTTGTCCATAGGCCAACGCGCCAAATCCCGCATACGCATATTGGTTCCTTTGCAATAAAAATAACAGCCTTTCAAGTGAGGCAGTGTTACACCGATTTGTTTTACTTCGCTGATAGCGGGCATCTGACGGATTTCATCGTCTACATATTCGGTGATATTGACGGTGATATTACCTCCGTTACGTTCGGCCCATCCTTTTTGCCACAAATATCCGGCTACTTCGGCTACTTTATTCACCTCTTTGGCCAATTCAGGGCGATTGTCTAAGATTGATTTCATATCTTTTTTATTTGATTGTTCATAGGATATTGTTATTCATCTTTTTCATTCTGAATAACAGTATGCTACAAATATAGTAATTCTTTTAAAATAAATTAGGAAATACGAGAGAAAAGATAAGAACTACCAGTCCGGTTATCAGAACAGTGATAGTCCGGGTAGATACGCCTTTCCATTCTTTTAATAAAATACCCCATACGTTACTGAAAGTAACATTCAAAGCCATCAATATACACCATGAGAAAGCTAGCAGTACAGGACTTCCGGTCAGGAAACTTTTACCCATTTCCAAACCGAAGAATTGCATATACCACAGTACTCCTGCCAAAGCACAGAATATCAAGTTATTTCCCCATACATTGCTTTTGGCATAATCACTCATGGTTTTGTTGGCTATATTTTGTTGCAGACAGTAAACCGCATTAGTCAGGAAACCGCCTAATGTTACCAGGAAGATTACGGGAAGTCCTGCATAAAGCCCTTCTACGCCTCCTGCCAATGCAGCTTCTTTGATGGGCGTTCCGGCATCGAGTCCTAAAGCGAAACAGGCACTCATCACACCTGCCAGTAGGGCTACCAACAGTCCTTTGGTCAGAGCGAAATCTTTTACTGCCGCGCGTTTTTCTTCTTCGCTCATGTTTTTGGCGCGAAGACTGCCGGCATATCCTATAATGGCAATACCCGACAAAGTGATACATACTCCCAGTAAAAGAATAAGTCCGTTTCCTTCAAACATGTTGGTTCCGGCAAAAATGGCGGGAAAAAGTGTGCCGAATCCGGCACAGGTGCCCAGTGCGATACTTTGTCCTAAGGCCACTCCCAGATAACGCATGGAAAGACCGAAGGTGAGACCGCCTACTCCCCATAATATACCATAAAAGATGCTCATCGGAGCACCTCCTGTTCCCCAAAGGTCAAATAAACTGCTTCCTTGAGGGATACCTAGCAACGCACCCAATAACGGGAATACCAGCCAGGCAAATACACCTTGTAGCAGCCAGAAACTTTCCCAACTCCATTCTTTCACTTTTTTTATAGGTACGTATGAACTGGATTGGCAGAAACTTCCTATGGCGATGATGATTAATCCGATAATGATTTCCATTGTTTATATTCTTTTAGGCTACAACTATGTTCCCGGTAGGGGCAGCACTTGAGGCCGCCCCTACGGAAGACAATCTTGTAGTTGGATATTGATTAGCGTTTCGAAGTGACTTCTGCTTCGTATTTCTCTACTTCTGCAATGAACTCTTCGCCTACGGGTACATTGTTCTTCAAGCAGAACATATCCCATACAGCATTCCAAGGCAAAGCTTTTTCTTCTTCGAGCAGAGCCAGACGTTGGAAGCCTTGTCCGTTTGCTTCATATTCGCGCAGTTTGGCAATCGGTTCCAATAAAGCGCGTACCATTTTTGAGCCGCGCGGCTGCCTATAACGTATGCACCAATGCGGTTGATGGAAGCATCGAAGTAGTCAAGTCCATAGTGTACACGATCCAAGGCGTTGCAACGAACGATTTCGCTGAATAAATCCATAGTCGGGTCGTCCATGATGGTTACATGGTCTGAGTCCCAACGTACGGGGCGGCTTACGTGCAGCATCAGTTCGGGGACATACAACAACAAGGAAGAAACTTTGTCGGCAACACTTTCTGTCGGGTGGAAATGGCCG
>ERZ779809.267-NODE-267-length-13975-cov-2.27033_pt1 | contig 13975 bp, 10 predicted proteins | sample MGYA00511096_ERZ779809 | MGnify/ENA primary metagenome ERZ779809 (study PRJEB29588, sample SAMEA2157192) | human gut metagenome | biome: human gut; feature: human-associated habitat; material: faeces | place: Denmark | collected 2008/2010 ...
ATTGATTCGTCTGCTGATTAATCACCCTGATGTAGACATAAAGTTTATAAACAGCAGCAGTAACGCCGGCAATAAGATTACCGACGTACATGAGGGATTCTATGGTGAAACGGATTTGGTTTTTACCGACGAACTTCCTCTGGATGAGATTGATGTATTGTTCTTCTGTACGGCTCATGGAGATACAAAGAAGTTTATGGATAGTCACAATGTACCCGAGGATTTGAAAATCATAGACCTCAGTATGGACTACCGTATCAAGAGTGATGACCATGACTTCATCTATGGTTTGCCGGAACTGAACCGTCGTGCTATCTGCCATAGCAAGCACGTGGCCAATCCGGGATGTTTTGCCACTTGTATTCAATTGGGTTTATTGCCGTTAGCCAAACATCTGTTACTGAACGAGGATGTAATGGTAAATGCCATTACCGGAAGTACAGGGGCAGGGGTGAAACCGGGTGCTACCAGCCATTTCAGCTGGCGTAATAATAATATGAGCATCTATAAACCGTTTTCTCATCAGCATGTTCCCGAAATCAAGCAATCATTGAAACAGTTGCAAAACAGCTTTAATGCTGAAATAGATTTTATTCCTTACCGGGGTGATTTCCCGCGTGGTATCTTTGCTACTCTGGTAGTCAAATGCAAGGTGGAACTGGAAGAACTGGTGAAGATGTATCAAGACTATTATGCCGAGGATTCTTTCGTTCATATTGTAGACAAAAATATAGATTTGAAGCAGGTGGTGAACACCAACAAGTGTTTGATTCATTTGGAGAAGCATGGCGATAAACTGCTGGTTATCTCTTGCATTGACAATTTGTTGAAGGGGGCAAGCGGACAAGCGGTCCATAATATGAATCTCATGTTCAATCTGGAAGAAACCGTAGGGCTGAGGTTGAAACCGTCTGCTTTTTAATAAAGAAGAGTTTATGAAATTATTTGATGTATATCCTCTTTTTGACATAAACATTGTCAAGGGAAAAGGTTGTCATGTATGGGATGATCAAGGTACGGAATACCTTGATTTGTATGGTGGTCATGCGGTTATTTCTATCGGTCACGCACATCCGTATTATGTGGAAATGATAAGCAAGCAGGTTGCACAGTTGGGATTTTATTCCAATTCGGTGGTTAACAAGCTACAGCAGGAAGTGGCAGACCGTTTAGGGAAACTTTCGGGTTATGATGATTATCAATTGTTTTTGATAAACAGTGGGGCCGAAGCTAATGAAAATGCGTTGAAACTGGCTTCTTTTTACAATGGTCGCAAACGTGTGCTTTCTTTTTGCAAAGCATTTCATGGACGTACTTCACTGGCAGTGGAGGTAACCCACAATCCGAAAATTATAGCCCCAATCAATGACAATGGGCATGTGACTTATCTGCCTTTGAACGATATAGAAGCAGCTAAAGCGGAATTGGCAAAAGGAGATGTCTGTGCGGTGATTATTGAAGGTATTCAAGGAGTAGGCGGTATTCAGGTTCCGGAAGTGAAATTCTTGAAAGAACTGAGTAAGGCTTGCGAAGAAGTGGATGCAGTACTTGTTTTGGATGAAATACAATCCGGCTACGGGCGTAGCGGTAAATTTTTTGCTCACCAACATGCAGGTATCCGTCCCGATATGATTACGGTTGCAAAGGGGATTGGCAATGGCTTTCCGATGGCTGGTGTCCTGATCAGTCCGAAATTCAAACCCGTATATGGACAATTGGGAACCACTTTTGGTGGTAACCACCTGGCTTGTGCTGCTGCTATCGCGGTGCTGGATGTTATGAAAGGTGAGAACCTGGTAGAGAATGCTGCCAAGGTAGGTGCTCATCTGCTGAAAGAATTGAAACAATTCCCACAGATTAAAGAGGTGCGTGGCGAAGGTTTGATGATCGGTATGGAATTTGACGAACCGATTAAGGAACTGCGTCAGCGTCTGCTGTTCGAACAGAAAGTATTTACCGGAGTCAGTGGTACGAATGTAATCCGTCTGCTCCCGCCTTTGTGTCTGACTATGGCTGAGGCTGATGAATTTATTGAACGCTTTCGTAAAGTGTTGGTATAAGCTGGAGATTCAAGAGGGATAATAATCAGCGAAAGAAAATAAGGTCTCGTCAGGAAACATTTCGGTTCCGGCGAGACTTTTTGATTTAATCTTCTTCAAAGTAATTTTATTTTTAGCTTTTCATAATACGTTCTTCTCCTTTTTTCCCTTATCTTTGTAGCTATAGACTTAATCTTTAATAATATGAAAGTAGCAATTATTGGTGCGGGAAATATGGGAGGGGCCATTGCTCGCGGCCTTGCCCAAGGCACTATCATTCCAGCAAGTGATGTAACAGTAGCCGATCCGTTCAGCGGAAGTCTGGAAACTCTACAGGCGGATTATCCGGAGATTAATGTGACAACGGAAAATCCGAAAGCGATAAAGGATGCCGATATCGTTATTCTGGCTGTAAAGCCGTGGTTGATAGACCAAGTGTTGAGTGTGGTTCATTTGACTCCCCGGCAAGTATTGGTTTCTATTGCAGGTGGTGTAACTTTCGAACAGCTGGTAAAGAGTGTAGGTCCGGAACAGACCATATTCCGTTTGATTCCCAATACTGCTATTTCTCAGTTGGAAAGTATGACTTTGATATCCAGTCGTAACGCCAGTAAGGAACAAGAACAACTGATGCTGGATATCTTTAATGAATTAGGATTGGCTATGCTTATTCCTGAAAGTCAGATGGCTGCTACTACGGCTTTGACTTCATGTGGTATCGCATATGTCTTGAAATATATTCAGGCAGCTATGCAGGCAGGTATTGAATTGGGGATTTATCCGAAAGATGCACAGAAAATGGTTGCCCAGTCTGTGAAAGGAGCCGCTTCCTTGATATTGAATAATGATACTCATCCCAGTGTGGAAATAGATAAGGTGTGTACGCCCGGTGGTATGACTATCAAGGGTATTAATGAATTGGATCACGAAGGGTTTGACTCAGCGATCATTAAAGCAATGAAGGCTTGTCTGAAATAGAAGCAACCTCATGGAAATGACGTGGATAACACGGTTCTCGTTTTTGTGTATTGTGTTATCTACGTTTTTATAGAAGGTACTTTTGCAGGTTTAGTATAAAAATATGTTCACTTTTTTGTTTCCGATTTCATATTTCATGTTATCTTTGCTATACAAGATCAGATCTAATGTGAAAGAGAAATATGATAAACACAGAATTGTTCAAAGAAGTGTCACCTTTGTCGGCCAAGGATTGCTTTATTTTGATAGAGCGTCAGAAATCGAATTTTAATTTTCCTATACATATACATCCCGAATATGAACTGAACTATATTGAGAATGCAAAAGGCGCACAACGCATTGTGGGAGACTCCATAGAAGAAATAGAAGAAGAGGAACTGGTGCTGGTCACCAATCCTCAATTGGAACATGCTTGGAGGGATTATAACAACAAGCCGCAGAATATCCATGAAATAACCATTCAGTTTCATTCCGATCTGCTTTCCGACCAGATTCTGAACAGGAACCAGATGATCAGCATTCGGGAACTTTTCCACCGTGCCCGTAAAGGAATCGTGTTCAGCAGGGAGACTATCGCGAAAGTCCGTCCGTTGTTGAAAACGCTGTCTTGCGAGAACGATAGTTTCTATTCCTTGATAAAACTGCTTGTTATTCTTCATGAATTATCATTGGACAAAGGGATGCGTGAGCTGTCAACCGGGCAGTTTGCCATTAACTCTGTTTCCAAAGAGCATACTAACGAGAAGTTGAACAAGGTGCTGGATTATGTTCATTTTCATTTTTCGGAAGTGATCCGTCTTGCAGATGTAGCTAAAATGGTAAATATGAGCGAGGCCTCATTCTGTCGTTTTATCAAACAGCATACTTCCAAAAGTTTTATCGATTTCCTTACTGATATCCGCTTGGGGGCCGCTTCACGTGCTTTGGTTGATTCTTCCTTGTCAATAGCTGAAATAGGATATGATTGTGGCTTTAATAATCTATCCAATTTCAACCGTATCTTTAAAAAGAAAAAAGGAGTGACTCCTAAAGAGTTCCGTGATAATTATCGTAAGAACAAGACTATCATTTAAAAGGTTCGGCCGGAACTTTCTCATGGACTTGCCTGATTTTGACAGCACTAAAAGAAAGCGGATTTTCTGAAAGTTCGGGGATGTTGTAGGATTTGAATGCCTGGAAATAATGTTCCGTGTCTTTTTGCGGTACTACGAACGGCTTGTAAGTTTTTTCTTCTTTATTCGGATAGTCAGAACAAGGCTTCTCATATTGACGGTCTCTATTTTGATAAAATATCATAAGTATATGTTCGGATAGTATTGGTTTGTCTGTCGGTAAATTTCCATCTTTGCCTTTGGGTTACAACCTGGTAAAACTTTGAATACTAACCTTAAAAAAGACAAGTGTCATGAAAAAGCTATCTTACCTTTTTGCCGTGGCGGCTTCCGCCGCTTGCCTCTGTGCCTGTACCGATGTTACCGATGTTCTTCCGGCAGAACAAATCCCGGCCGATGCACGTAGTACCTTGGGGGCCGACGTAGTTCTTCAGTGGAACAACGAAGAACAAACCATCGATGGTTTTGGTGTGGCGCAGGCCGGCTGGTCCGACTATCTTTATGCCCACCGCAAGCGTCAGGAGATTATGGATGTGATGTTCGGACAGGACGGGCTTCGCCTCAGTATCCTCAGGGGCGAGGTATTCCCCCATTACGATGAAACCACGTTTAATATGGACGAGGATATCAATCTGTCTTTGGACGATCCTTTTTTCGATATTGATTTCAACCGTGATGAGAATCGTGTTGCCGAAGGCATCGCACAGCGCAACGGACAGTTGTGGATCATGAAAAAAGCGAAGCAGGAATACGGTGTGGACAAACTCATCTTTTCCGTTTGGTCTGCTCCGGCTTATATGAAAAGCAACGGCAGTACCTCGCAAGGTTTTTTGAAACGCGGCAGCTACCAGGCCTTTGCCGACTATCTTTCCAATTTCTGTGATGCCTACACAGCGGCAGGTCTGCCTGTCTATGCCATCTCTCCGGCCAACGAGCCCGAGTATGCGGCAAGCTGGAACTCATGCCTCTGGCTTCCCGGTACCACTACGCTGGGACCGTTCATTGTGAATAACTTGGGTCCCAAGTTGCGACAGACCCATCCCGAAACCCGGATTATCTTTGGCGAGAACGCCCAGTGGTCTGCCATTCTGGGCTTTATCATGGGCAGTAAAAATTATGTGCGCGACATTCTGAACCTGAATCCTAAAATCACCAACTTTCCCGTCATTGCCGCCGGACACGGCTATGTGGATCCTGTGACCGGGAAAGATCCTGCCATTGAACCGTTCAGCAAAGCCGAATCGAAGGGAATTCCCGTGTGGCTGACCGAAATCAGCGATCCTACGGAAAGTTATGATGCTACCATGACCAGTGGCTTGAAATGGGCGAAGAAGTTCCATCGTTTCTTGTGTGAGGCCAATACCGGCGCTATTGTGTGGTGGGCAGGTGCTATACCGGATGGCGGAACCACCGAGGGGCTGATTAACATTGAAAAGAACCGCGTGGACTATGAAGTGACCAAGCGTTGCGAGGTGTTCGGCAACTTCTCCCGTTACATCCCTGTAGGAAGCAAGCGCATCTCGGCGCAATATGATTTCGAACAAGGCTATATGGTGTCTGGCTATAAATATGGTGACAACGGTTACACGGTTGTAGCCATCAACCCTGCGGATCATGAAGTAGTTATTTCGTTGGCTCTTGAAAGCGCTCAGGTTTCCGGTGCTTTGCAAGGCTATGTCACCGATGACACCCGTAAATGGGAGCCGGTGGAAGCTGTTCAACCTGCCGATGGTGTCTATACCCTGACCTTGCCGGCCCGTAGCGTGGTTTCCTATACCGGAACTGTGTTGAGTAGTTCGTCTTTGTAACATTGATTCTGTTTTTATTTCTACGCTGCAATAGTTTTTTGTTCCGTCATTGTATTGCGCTGATAAACAGTAATATGCGGTGACGGAATTTCCTGTATCCCCACGAAGTGCTTTTTCGTTTTTTTCTTGCAGAAGCCGGTTCGTCGGATATCGGTTTCCATGTCGGGTACGTAATCTTGATATATGTATGGCAGTATCCGTGCAAGGGGATGGGAGTTTCCATGCAAGAAGACTGCATCATTTGTTGCACCACTCGGCTGAACGTGCCTTTTCACTCAAGTGAAGTGCCGTTGCCACCTGTGTGAAACGGTTGCTTCACCAAGGTGAAGCAATAAAGTCATAAGACTGTTTTCACGGTTGCATCCTGTTGATAAAATACATCTATTGAAGTTTTGTCATTTTGTGTGTGGCGGTTGTTGTGTTGTACATTGATGAACGATACCGCCGCTTACCTACCGGTTGAGAGCCTTTATGGATGTTTTTTCACAGTAATTGGTTGATAATTAGAAGAATACTGTGTAGGAAAAATTTTATATTTCACGTTCAATTCAGATGTGTTTTCCATTGTCTTGAAGAATTTTTTTTTGATATTGATAAGATTTCATTGTTTAATGCTTGAATTGTATTTGTTCCTGCTTGCTTGAATTGCCATCTTTGCAATGTTAATTTTTAATTCAAATAACTATGAAAACAAAGACATTCTTAATTTCAGCTGCTATTCTTCCATCCATGGGGCATTACCGTTGTTTGCGAAAGCAATAACGTGTTGGAAATCTATTTTTAGTTAATTTTACAGCAATATTTTTTAATTAAACTCTAATACATTATTTATGAAACAAATTGCATTTACATGGTTGCTGTGCATACTTAGTATATGTGCCTATGCTCAGCAAATTACTGTTACCGGAACAGTGACGGATGCGGAGAATAATCCGTTGATTGGTGCGGCTGTTGTTGTAGTAGGAACTACGGATGGCGTGATTACCGATTTTGATGGCAAATATACCATTAAGGCCGCTTCCGGTCAGTCTTTGAATTTCTCTTATGTAGGTTATCGGGAGCAAACTGTTAAGGTTGATGGCCGCAGTGTGATTAATGTGAAATTGTCGGAAGGTGAATTGTTGGACGAGGTGGTGGTTATCGGTTACGGTACAGTGAAGAAAAGCCATTTGACAGGTGCGGTCGCTTCTGTTTCCGGTAAAGAGTTACAGGCAAATGTTGCACGTAGTGCTTCAGCTGCTTTGCAAGGAAGAGTTGCCGGTGTTACTGTGTCGGCTGCCAACGGGGAAGGCTTGAATATTAATGTCCGTGGTATCAGTTCATTGAGTGCCACCAGTCCGCTTTATGTGATTGACGGTGTGTATGGTGATATCAATATGGTTGATCCCGCTGACATTCAGTCTATTGAAGTGTTGAAAGATGCTTCGGCTGCTGCTATTTATGGTTCTCGTGCTGCTAATGGTGTTGTATTGGTCACTACTAAAGGCGGTCGTTTGGAAACTCCTGCCCGTGTAACAGTGGATGCCTATACAGGCGTTCAGATGGTTGCCAAATACATTGATGTAATGGATGGTAATCAGCTTCGCGATTTGGCAAAGGCTACCGGTTATAGTTCGGCAGAAGGGTTGCTGAATTGGAATGGAGGTGCTGGAACAGACTGGTAGAAAGAACTTTATAACTCGGCTATGGTGAGCAAGGTTAGCTTGAATGTATCTGGAGGAAACAAGACTTCGACCTATAATCTGTCGGGAAGCTATCTTAACCAGGATGGTATTGTGAATACTACCGGTTATGAGGCATGGAACATTCGTGCTAAGAATACTTTTTCTTTTTTCAATAATCATTTGCGTATGGGGACTACGTTGATGATGAAATTCTATAAAAAGAAGTATGAAGATGTTTCATATACCTCCGCTCTGACAGCTGTGCCTATGTGGAATGTATATGGTGAAGATGGCACTTGGGGTGTCGCTCCGGAATGGACCAGAGGAGATAATCCTGTAGGTTGGACAGAAGCCTATGATTACCAAAGACATGGGATAGATATTTTATTGAATGGCTATGCCGAAGTGGATTTGTTCTTGAAAGGATTGAAATATAAATTCAATGTAGGTATAAACAAATATACAAGACGTAATTATGCCTATAGTTCTCCTTATTATTTCAGTTCTACTTCACAAAAGAATGAAGCGGAATTGTCGGAAAGTACAGACTGGGAGAACGATTGGTTGATTGAAAATACAATCAATTATGATAATACGTTTGGCAATCATACGGTTTCTGCTTTGGTGGGTTATTCTGCCCAGCGTAACAATGCGCGTGGTTTTGGTGCAGGACGTAAGGGTTTCCCGGAAGGTTTCTCTGTGATTGACGCCGGTTCGGTTTCTTCACAAAATACATCGGGTAGCGCGTGGGCCAATACAATGATTTCTATGTTTGGGCGTGTGATGTATTCGTATGCCGATCGTTATATGCTGTCTGCTTCTGTTCGTCGGGACGGTTCTTCCAAATTTGCAGATGGAAACCGCTGGGGCACATTCCCGTCTGTATCTTTGGGTTGGAATGTGATGAATGAAGATTTCTTTGAAAATATCAAGGAAACCATGAATGAATTGAAAATTCGTGCCAGTTATGGTGTATTGGGTAATTTGAGCGGCATTGGCAATTATGCTACCCAGTCTGTTGTTTATAAAGGTATGAATAACATGATGGGCACAGAACTTTGGGAAGGTGCCATTACCGGTAAGGAATGGACTTCACCCATGAATGTGACTTGGGAAAAGACGAAGACCTTGAACTTGGGTTTGGATTTTGCTTTCTTGAACAATAAGTTCAGTGTCAGTGCTGATTATTTTATTCAGAAAACAGAAGATATGTTGTTGTCTATGCCGCAGTCTTTGAGTTTTGGCTTGAGTGGGAATCCTACAGTAAATGCAGGTACAGTAGAAAACAAAGGATTTGAAATTTCATTGAATCACCGTAATAATGTAGGCGATTTGTATTATCATGTAGGTGTCAATGCCACCTTTATCAAGAATGAACTGACGGAAGTAAACGGAAGTCGTGATGAATGGCAGGGATTCAATCCTCATGCCAAAGGAACGATTACTTATGCCAAGACCGGTCATTCCATAGGTTATTTCAATTTGATAAAGACGGATGGTGTATTCCAAAGCCAACAAGAAATTGATGCGTATGTGGATAAGAACGGTAATAAGATCCAGCCTAATGCACAACCGGGTGACTTGCGTTTCGTGGATTATAACGGAGATGGTAAGATTGACAATAATGACCGTCAGGATGTAGGCTCTGCTTTCCCGAAAGTTAACTTGGGTGTAAGTCTGGGTGCTGAATGGAAAGGTTTGGATTTGAATATGTTCTTTGACGGAAACTTTGGCAACAAGATTTACAATGCCCAGTATTATACTACGGTTTATAATGAATCAACAGGAAACCAATATGCAGAACGCATGAACAGCTGGACTGAAAACAATCATTCTGACATTCCTCGCTGTTTGTTTGGTACTAGCGATCCTAATGGTACAAACTGGGGCTATACGGACCGTTGGTTGGAAAATGGTTCATTCTTGCGCTTGAAGACTTTGGAATTAGGTTATACGTTGCCCAAAGTATGGGTATCTAAAGCCGGTTTGCAGAATGTGCGTGTTTATACGGCTATGGAAAACCTTTTCACTATAACCGATTATAAAGGATATACTCCTGACTTGGGTATGGTAGATGCCGATGGTGCCGGTACATCAGGTGGTTCGGGTGTAATGACCCGTGGTTGTGATGACGGTCGTTATCCGATGGCACGTACTATCACCTTTGGTTTACAAGTAAATTTCTAATTAGGAATAAGTAATATTTGCAGAATATTTTATAAAATACATAGCTGCATTGGCTGTAGCTCCAATGTTGTTGTCTTCTTGTAGTGATGACTTTCTGAATGAGATTGATCCTAACCGTCAGACTCCGACCACTTTTTGGACATCCGAGGATAATGTGATGAAAGGCTTGTCCGCAGTTTATAATCCTTTCCGCCGTATGACCAGTGGATATTATGGTGGGTTGGAAGGCATCATGCATCTTCAGATGCGCGGTGACGACCTTTACCCCACTCGTGGAGAAGAACCTTATATTTGGGAATATTTGTCGTTTGTCAACACAACGAATACAAAGGATTTGAGCTGGGGAAACATCTATGAAGGCATTCAGATGGCAAACGAATTCATATATCGTGCGGCTACGGTTGATATGGACGAAACCAAACGTGAGCAAATGATAGGGGAGGCTTATTTCTTACGTGGATTCTGGTACTTCCGTTTGCGTACTGATTATCGTGATGCGGTTATCCGTACTCTCCCGCAGGATGCAGATCCGGAAACTCATGGACTGTCTAGCGGTGATGAAGTGCTGGAACAGGCTATTTCAGACTTTAAGGAAGCCAAGTCTCGTTTGCCTAAGCTTCGTTCAAGCGATGAGAACGGTCGTGTAACTCAAGGTGCGGCTATTGCTATGTTGGGTAAAGCTTATATCTGGAAAGGGGATTATCAGGCCGCTAAGGATGAGTTTGAAATTATAATGAATGGTTATGGTTACGATTTGACTCAAAAGTATGAGGACAACTTCCGTGACGATACGGAATTTAATGCTGAATCTATTTGGGAAATCAATTATGATGCCAAAGGTAATTCGGGTGACGCTTGGGGCAATGGCACTAGTGACGACTCGTTTATGGGAAACAACCTTGCTCATTATTTTGGCCCGACACTGAAAGGTGAGAATATTGGCGGTGGTTGGTATAAGATGCAGCCTTCTCCCTATTTGATAAAAGAATTCATTTCCGAACAGCGTCCGGAAGGATCTGATTCCAAATGGGATAAGCGTTTGTACACTACGTGCTTCTTTAAATATTCTGATTTCGGTGATGTGAAGCCGGATGAAAAATTCTATGGTGGTAAAGTGGAATTTGATGATATGTTTAAATGGACGGTACTGCCCGAAGGCGATGGCAAATATGGTATTGCCAAGCAAGGATATGCTCCTGCTTATCCGGTTATCGAGGGTGTTCAAGGGCGTTTCATGATGAAGAAGTTTGCAGCTTGGTGGGTTCCCACAGGATGTACGATGTATTCTAACGATGCCGGACGTATCAACAATTTACGTATTATGCGCTTTGCAGAAGTTTTGTTGCTCCACGCTGAGGCTTGTCTGGAAACCAATGATGAAAGCGGAGCAATGAAAGATATTAACCGGATTCGTGTACGTGCCGGGCTGCCGGAGAAAAACTTGAGTGGAAAAGATGCTATAATGACAGAACTCCAGAAACAGAAATTGCTGGAATTTGCCGGAGAGAATATACGTTGGGATGATATGGTTCGTTGGTACGGAAATGATCCTGCTAAGTTGAAAGCTATCATGCACGAACGCAAGACCGATTCTCAACATTATGAATTGCTTTACGAAGAAAATGAAAGTGGTGAAAAGGAATTGGTAGGATATAAACCGACAGACCGCATTTCGGATACACAAGGATTTGACCATTTTGAAGCTAAATTCTTGTACTTCCCGATACCTCAGGCAGAGGTGGACGCTAATTTGAATTTGGAGCAAAAGCCGGAATGGAGATGATTGCATTGAACTGATAATTAAAAAGTATGAGAGGGAGGGGGATCTCTCCCTCTATAAAAACAATGAAGCCAAATGAAAAGGAAAGGATATTATTTATGCTCTTTGTTGGTTATGATATTTGTATTTTTGTCATGTCGTGATGAAGAACAGGATTGTACCCAAGCTATGCAGGATATACAAAACCAGTTGAAGGAAAATGATTTATTGAAATCTGTTTCTCAAGAACGTGAACAATGTGTTTTGTTATTTGAGTCCAATAAGATAATTTTTCCGCAAGAGTTAATCCAAAGTGTAGATGTGGATGCGGAAAACTGGAAAACGACTTTGACATTTGCCAATGGAAGCACTTATGTTATACCTACCTTAGGTACTTCGATTGACAACTTGATATTGAGTTCTACAGTCAATCCTTCCGGTTGCAATCCATTATCGGCCAGTGTAGTTGTAAAATTACCTGTATTGGGACGCATTAAACTGATTGTGCACAGCAAACCGGGAAAGCATACGCCTGACGTGGAATATACATTTAAAGATGTGGGATTAAAACAGAATATTCCGGTATTGGGACTTTATCCCAATTATAATAACCAGATCACTTTAATTTATACGGATTTGCAAGGAAATGAACGTGCTCGGTCCAATCTAAAGCTTCAGACGAAAACATTGGAAAGCAGAAGGCTGCCTAAGGAAATCAGAGTGGTAAAGGCTCAATATGACCGAATGGAGCCAGGCATGAATTTGGTAAACTCCCCCGGACAGGATGAAACAGACACATCTATTCCTTATATGATAGATGCTGACGGAGAAATCCGTTGGATTCTTGATTGGGAGAAGTCGGATGAACATCGATATATCGGAATCGGGTGCGGATTGATCCGGATGCAGAACGGACATTATATGACCGGTGACGGAAACCATCATCGGATGGTGGAGGTGGATATGATGGGAAATACAATTCATAATTGGGATATGCTGGAAAGGGGATACACTATGCATCATGCCATATCTCAAGATAAGCAAGGCAATATATTAGCGACTGTGAGCAAGACTTCCGCTAAAATCGCCAATGGGAAAGATGTACGGATAAATGATTTTATTATTATGATGGATCCCGAAAAAGGGGAGATATTGCAAGAATGGGATTTGGTGCACATGTTGGATTCGGCTCGCTATGGAATGACCGATTATGATCTAACCTCAGACCCTTTTGCACAAAGTGCCAGTAATTGGGCGCATAATAATGGTATAGTAGAGTGGGGAGATGATTATCTGGCTACAGCCCGTTATCAAGGAATCTTTAAGTTTAATAAAGCTGGAGGTATTGAGTGGATTATATCGCCTCATGGGTATTGGAGAGATAAATACTTGAAATTATTATTGAATCCTCTTCATGCCGACGGGACTCCTATTACTGATCCTGAGGTGATAGCCGGAACGAAGAATTGTGATGATTTTGAATGGCCTTGGGGATGTCATACAGCTGTCCCATTACCTAATGGACACATTCTTTATTTCAATAATGGTTATGGGCGTAACTTCAAACTGGATTTTACAGACAGGAAAAATATTTATACTTGCGGCATAGAATATGAAGTGGATGAAGTGAACCGTACGGTTCGCCAAGTTTGGCAGTATGGAAAAGAGCGTGGTGCCGCGTATTTTACTCCGGCCCGTTCCGGGGTGCAATATTTGGAACAAACGGGTAACAGATTAATTTGTCCGGGAATGAGCAATGTGCTTAGCAATGGCAATCGTGGTGCACGCGTGACAGAAGTAGATCCTGAAACACAGGATGTTGTGTTTGAGTTGGAATTGGAAGATGCGATTTACCAGCGGGTTTACCGTATGTCTCTTTATCCTGAGAACCAATAACAACACTGTATAGAATATGATTGATTTTTGATAAAATAGTATAATTCTAGATGCTTGGATAGCATTCTTTTACTGTAAAAGATGGATTGATAACAATGAAAAGAAAATAAGATATGAACGGATATTTCAAAAAACAAATAGAAGCATTGCGCCAACGCCATGAAGCGTTGTTGCAACGTCCTAATGAAATGCAGGAAGAAACGAACGGTGTCATCCGCCGTTATGTTTATCCGGTACTGACACGCCAGCATATTCCCCTGGAATGGCGTTATGACTTCAACCCTGCCACCAACCCTTGTTGTATGGAGCGTATCGGCTTTAATGCTACCATGAACAGTGGTGCCCTGAAATGGAACGGAAAGTATCTGATGGTGGTCCGTGTGGAGGGAGCAGACCGGAAGTCGTTCTTTGCCATAGCCGAAAGCCCTAACGGGGTGGACAATTTCCACTTTTGGAAACGTCCGCTGGTATTGCCCGATGTGGATCCGGCGGAAACCAATGTGTATGATATGCGTCTTACCGCTCACCAGGA
>ERZ779809.285-NODE-285-length-13538-cov-3.27635_pt1 | contig 13538 bp, 10 predicted proteins | sample MGYA00511096_ERZ779809 | MGnify/ENA primary metagenome ERZ779809 (study PRJEB29588, sample SAMEA2157192) | human gut metagenome | biome: human gut; feature: human-associated habitat; material: faeces | place: Denmark | collected 2008/2010 ...
ACGGGCTGACGGCCTGCGGCCCCGGCGTGGAGCGAATTGCCGAAGAGGTTAAAGGGCGTTTCCCCGATGCCCGGATTGAAATTCTTTCCAGCGATATTACCTCATCTCTGGCCGAAGTTTCAGCGGTTATCCGCAAAATGGAGCAAGGGGAGGTGGATATTCTCATCGGCACGCAGATACTGGCCAAGGGACATCACTTTCCGAGCCTGACGCTGGTCGGGATTGTCGATGCCGATTTGGGGCTGATGGGCAGCAACTTGCGGGCTTCCGAACAGACGTTTCAGCTACTGTCGCAAGTTTCCGGCCGTGCCGGCCGCGGCGAGAAAAAAGGCACGGTTTACCTGCAAACGCTTTATCCGGAGAATGCGGTATTACAGGCGCTTATCGCCAATGACAGAGATAAGTTCTTAACTTTGGAAAAAAAGACCCGCCGGATTCTCAAAATGCCGCCTTATGGAAAACTGGCCGCAATTATTGTTTCCGGCACCAACCGTGACCAGACCGAAAATGTTGCCGTTCGTTTGGGGCAGGCGGCGCCGAACAGCGACTGTATTTCAACGCTGGGGCCGGCGCCGGCGCCGATTTACATGCTGCGCGGCAGATATCGCTACCGGCTGCTGGTCAAAACTGCAAAAAACATAAAAATTCAGGAAGTTGTCCGCGAGTGGCTGCGCCGTGTGGATTGTCCGTCAAACGTGCGGATAGAAGTGGACGTCGATCCTTACTCGTTTATGTGATAAAAAAACGAATATTAATAAATTTGAAACTAATTATTATATATTATCCAACCATCTTAAAAGAAAACTGAGTGCTTGAAATTGAAAAAAGATTCGAAAACCAAAATCGCCCGCGTCTATGCTCTGGCTCTTTATGAAGCAGCCGAGGAAAGGAAGGCGGTGCCGCAGGTTTCGGACGATATGATGAAGCTTCTCGACGCCGTCAGGGCCGATGCCGGCATCGTCAAATGCCTGGCCAACCCGCTGTGGGGGCTTGATGACAAAAAAGCGGCGCTGCGCGAGGTGGCTGCCAGGATGAAGCTGAATGCCGAAACCCTGAACTGTCTGGATTTGATAGCCGAAAACGGCCGTTTTGCCGAACTTCCGCAGATACTGGAAGCTTTTCGGCATGTCTATTATATCAGGCATGATATTGCCGAAGTCGAAGTCGGAACGGTCAGGGAGCTTTCCGCCGCGCAGGACAAAAAGCTCCGCGCCAATCTGGAAAAGATGCTTTCCCGGAAAGTTGTGGTTAAATACGAGATTAAGCCTGAACTTCTCGGCGGTCTGGTAATAAAGTTTAACTCGAATATGATTGATGATTCGCTCAAATCTAAGCTGAATCGTCTGGAATTAGTAATGAAAGGTGGACAATAATGTCTGTACACGCAAGCGAAATATCTTCCATTATTAAGGATAAAATTGCCAAATCCGATGTCGATGTCGACGTTTCGGAAGTCGGCCGCGTTTTGTCCGTCGGTGATGGTATTGCCCGCATTTACGGGTTGGATAAGGTTCAGGCTAACGAAATGGTCGAGTTTGAATCCGGCGTTAAGGGAATGGCTCTTAACCTTGAGGAAGACAATGTCGGCGTCGTTATTTTCGGTTCCGACCAGCAGATTAAGGAAGGCGACACCGTCAAGCGCACCGACAAAATCGTAAGCGTTCCGGTCGGTAAGGAGCTGCTTGGCCGCGTCGTTGATGCGCTTGGCGAGCCGATTGACGGCAAAGGCCCGATAAAGGCGAAAGAGTTCAGTTATTCCGAAGTGAAGGCTCCGGGTATCATTCCGCGGAAGAGCGTGCACGAACCGATGCAGACCGGCCTTAAAATCGTCGATTCTCTGATTCCGATCGGCCGCGGCCAGCGCGAGCTGATAATCGGCGACCGCCAGACCGGCAAAACCGCCATTATTTTGGACACCATCATCAATCAGAAGCATATTAATGAACAGGCCAAATCCGAAAAGGAGAAAATGTACTGCGTTTATGTCGCGGTCGGACAGAAACGTTCTACCGTTGCTCAGGTTGTCAAAACCCTGAAAGACCACGGCGCCATGGATTATACCATCGTTGTCGCTGCCACCGCTTCCGACCCTGCGCCGATGCAGTTTATCGCGCCTTATTCGGGCTGTGCCATGGGTGAGTATTTCCGCGACCGCGGTATGCACGCCGTCATCTTCTATGACGACCTGAGCAAACAGGCCACGGCATACCGCCAGATGTCGCTGCTGCTCCGTCGTCCGCCCGGGCGTGAAGCTTATCCCGGCGACGTCTTCTATCTGCATTCTCGTCTACTTGAGCGCGCCGCCAAAATGAACGATGCCGAAGGTGCCGGTTCTCTGACCGCCCTGCCGGTTATCGAAACGCAGGCCGGCGACGTTTCCGCTTATATTCCGACCAACGTCATTTCGATTACCGACGGTCAGATATTCTTGGAAACCAGTCTGTTTTATCAGGGCGTCCGCCCGGCGGTAAACGTTGGCATTTCTGTCAGCCGCGTCGGTTCCGCCGCCCAGATTAAGGCCATGAAACAGGTGGCCGGAAAAATCAAGCTGGAACTCGCGCAGTACCGCGAAATGGCCGCCTTTGCGCAGTTTGCCTCCGACCTCGACCAGTCGACCAAAAATCTGCTGGCTCGCGGCGAAAGGTTGACCGAACTGCTGAAACAGCCGGTTTATCACCCGATGCCGGTTGCCGAAGAGGTTATTGCCATTTTCGCCGGTGTCCGCGGCTATCTGGACAAGATACCGGTCGGCGAGGTCAAGTCTTTTGAGGCAAAGGCTCTGGCTGCCGTCAAGGCTTCCCGTCCGGAATTTTTGGAACAGATTCGCGAAGAAAAGGTTATCTCCGAAGAATTGGATAAGAAACTTACCGAATTTTTCGACGGTTTTCTGAACGAATTTATCGGTGAAGAAAAAGCAGCGTAAGGAAAAACGATGGCGGGCTTAAAAGAATTAAGAACCAGAATCGAAACGATTAAATCCACGGAGAAAATCACTTCGGCAATGAAGATGGTCGCCGCAGCCCGTCTGCGGCGCTCCCAGGGTTTAATCGAAAAGTGCCGGTTCTACAACAACAATATTTTAGCCTCGGCAAACCGTGTCCTTTTTGAACTCCGGCAGGAAGAGCAGAAGAAAAATGTCCGCTTTGTCTATCCCGAGCTGATGCGCGGCAGCGGCAAAGCCGAAAACTATCTGCTGCTGGTCTTTACTTCCGACCGCGGCCTCTGCGGCAGCTACAATTCCAATGTGGCGCGCGAAGCCTCAAAGCGGATTGAAGAACTTCTCGGCAGCGGCAAAAACGTCAAAATCCTGTGCATCGGCAAAAAGGGACGCGACATTCTCAAACGCAAATATGCGGGCATGATTGTCGACACGATTGAGGGGATTGCCAGAAAAGGCGCTAAATATTATGAGGCCGTCGACTTGGGACAGCGGGTTCTGGATATGTATGCCAAAGGCGAATTTGACGTCTGCGAAACCGTTTCCAGCCGTTTTCGCTCGGCCATCAACCGCGAAATCGTCGTCAGGCAGGTGTTCCCGGTGCAGATTGAAGATTTTGAATATAATCGCCTGCATGCGCCGGTCAATGTCTACAAAGGCGCTTTTTACGATTATGAGCCGGGCTTGCTGGAAATACTGGACGGTCTTCTGCCGCTTCTTTTCCGCAGCAGCCTGTTCCAGGCGATTGTGCACAGTCAGGCATCCGAACACGGCGCGCGCATGACCTCAATGGACAACGCCACCCGCAACGCCAAAGACATGATTTCCGGTTTAACCCTGCGCTATAACCGAATTCGCCAGACGGCAATTACCACCGAGCTGATAGAAATTATCGCCGGTGCCGAAGCGCTTTAAGTGATGATTAAAGGAGAGATTAATGACTGAAAAGAAAACAGCGGCAAAAGCTCCGGCCAAAAAGACGGCCGCTCCGAAAAAAACGGCCGGCAGAAAAAAGGCCGCAAGTGTTGCCGAATTTGACGCCAAGTTGATTAAGGAACTGAAAAAGGAAGAAAAGGCCGCTGCCGCCAAAGTTAAAAAGATTGAGAAAAAAGAGCGGGGCTCCGGTCAGCTCGGCCATATTTCGCAGGTTATGGGCGCGGTTGTTGACGTTAAGTTTGAGAATGTCGACGAACTGCCGAACATTCTGACCGCTTTGGAATGTGACAACCACGGCAAAAAACTGGTGCTCGAAGTTGCCCAGCATTTGGGCGAGAGCGTTGTCCGCACCATTGCCATGGATACGACCGACGGTTTGGTCAGAGGTTTGGAAGTCGTTAATACCGGACACCCGATTCAGGTTCCGGTCGGTCCTGAACTTCTCGGCCGCATCATCAACGTCATCGGCGAACCTGTTGACGGTCTCGGCCCGGTAAAATCAAAAACGGAGTTTCCGATACATCGTCCGGCGCCCGCTTTTGTCGACCAGTCGACCGAAACCGAGATTCTGACGACCGGCATTAAGGTTATCGACCTGCTTGAGCCTTATGCCAAAGGCGGCAAAATCGGTTTGTTCGGCGGTGCCGGTGTCGGCAAGACCGTTCTGATTATGGAGCTGATTAACAACATCGCCAAAGGTCACGGCGGCTATTCCGTCTTTGCCGGTGTCGGCGAAAGAACACGCGAAGGCAACGACTTATATCATGAGATGATTGAATCCGGCGTTATTGACCTCAAGGGCGGCAAATCCAAAACCGTTCTCGTTTACGGTCAGATGAACGAACCGCCGGGAGCCCGTGCCCGCGTGGCTCTGAGCGGTCTGACACAGGCCGAATATTTCCGCGACGAAGAACATCAGGACGTTTTGTTCTTCGTTGACAACATTTTCCGTTTCACACAGGCCGGTTCCGAGGTTTCCGCACTGCTGGGCCGTATTCCGTCCGCCGTGGGCTATCAGCCGACTTTGGGCACGGATATGGGCGCCATGCAGGAACGTATTACTTCTACCAAGAACGGTTCCATTACTTCCGTTCAGGCGGTTTACGTTCCGGCCGACGACCTGACTGACCCGGCGCCGGCAACGACTTTTGCCCATTTGGACGCTACCACCGTTCTGTCGCGCCAGATTGCCGAACTCGGCATTTATCCGGCGGTTGACCCGCTTGATTCGACCAGCCGCGTGCTGGACCCGACCGTCGTCGGCGAAGAGCATTATCAGGTTGCGCGCCAGGTGCAGGAAGTTTTGCAGAAATACAAGTCGCTGCAGGATATCATCGCCATTCTGGGTATGGACGAACTGTCGGAAGAAGACAAGCTGACGGTTGCCCGTGCCCGCCGTATTCAGAAGTTCCTGTCGCAGCCGTTCCACGTTGCCGAAGTCTTTACCGGAACGCCGGGCGTCTTCGTCAAACTGGAAGATACGATTAAAGGCTTCAAGGGTATTCTGGAAGGCAAGTACGACCATATTCCCGAGCAGGCTTTCTATATGGTCGGTACCATTGAGGAAGTGCTTGAGAAAGCCAAGAAAATGGAGGAGGAAGCCGCTTAGCGGTTTCTTCCGTTTCCTTAAAAGAGGTTAAAAGATGGAAAAAGGCATTATCTTCAGAATATCGCGCCCGTACAAAGTATATCGTACGGCCATGGCGCCGAAAATCGTCGTTCCCGGCGTTAAGGGCGATTTGACGGTTTTGGTTGACCGCGCGCCGACGCTGGTTCAACTGCGCGACGGGCTGGTGCAGGTGCTGGACAAGGCCGATAAGGTAACCGAACGCTACTTCATCAAAGGCGGCATTGCCGATATTGCCCGCAACCGCTGCGCCATTTCGACCGAAAAGGTTGTTGCCTATGAAAACACGGACGTCGAAAAAGCCACGGCCAAACGCGACGCCGCCATCTATGATGAAGACAAGGCTTATTATCAGATGATAATCGATTATCTGACCACTTTCGGAAATAAGGAAAAATAAGCAAAAAGCCCCTCGGAAGAGGGGCTTTTTTTCTTTGTTATGTTCGTCTTTTTTCCTTACCGTCATATTCGGCTTTTTTTCCTTACCGTCATGCTCGGGTTTAACCCGGGCATCTCTTTTTAGATTCTCGTGTCAAGCCCGGCAATGATGGTATTATTTTTCTTCTGTCATCCTCGAACTCTTCCCTGTCATATTCGGGCTTGACCCGAATATCGCCTTTACAGATTCCCGTGTCAAGCACGGGAATGACAGAGGAGAAGAAAAAAGGCCGACAATGACGAAAAGAAAAATAAGCATGAACATGACGGAAGAGAAGAAATGAACCATATTATTTTCTCTTATGCTTGACTTTTAATATCGAGGCTTTTTCAGGCGTCTTTTTTGCGGTCAAGATCGCTTCCGCCTTTGAGAAGTTTGGCAAAATTAATCGTCCGTTTATAATAACTCAGCAGCAGAATAACATAACCCCAGCCGACATCGCCTTTGCCGAGTTCCAGCCGGTCGATGTCTCTGGCCGGAACGCCGGTCTTTTCCTGAACATGCATCAGCGTCTGCCGCAGCTGTTGCCGGCAGGCAAACAATTGTACACCCATCGTGCGCCGCAGGGCGCGTTGTTTCTGTTGCGATTGTGAAACATATTCTATTAAACTCATTATGTTCAACTCCTTCAATGTTTTGTTAAAACAAAACCACCTTACTTTGGGTAAGGTGGGAGGTGTTGACAACTGTACTTAGTCAGTGTGCTTATTCGTCCGCAAAGCGGCTTATATCGCACCATCCTCCCTCACAGGAGGTTATAAGGTTCTAAGTAAGGAGTTGTCACACTCCGCCGCCGGTCTAACCGTCTCCGTCGGCAGAAATGATTATAAAGGCTAAAATCGATTTTGCAATGGCTTTTTTTACAAGGATGTCCGAGAGATTGTCGGGTCAAGCCCGACAATGACAATTATTTATTCGTCATTCCTCGGTTTCCCTCTTTCCCTCGTCATATTCAGGCTTTTCTCCCTCTTGTCATTCCCGTGCTTCCTTCCTCTAAGTCATCCTCGGACAAGCGCAGCGCGTTCCGGGGATCTCTGGATTGTCGGCTCAAGGCCGACAATGACGAAAAGAAAAATAAGCACGGAAATGACAGGTGGCTTGCCGGAATTATGCTGGGAAATGACAAAATAAAAAAGTAAGAGGGGCTGCCTTCATTCAACCGTAACCGACTTTGCCAGATTTCGCGGCTGATCGACTTCCCGCCCGAGCGCGTCGGCAATATAATAAGCCAACAGCTGCAAAGGGATGTTTGCCAGTATCGGAAACAGTGAAGCGTTTGTCTGCGGGACCTTAATCAGATAATCAAACAGTTCCGGTGCCGCGGTTTCTTTTTCGGAAATGACGGCGGCCAGAGGCGCGTTTCTGGCTTTGGCCTCCATACAATTCGAAATCATTTTCGGCAGGGTTGCGCCAGGGCCGAGAACCGCCATTACCGGCATGTTTTCGTCCAGCAGGGCAATCGGACCGTGTTTGAGTTCTCCCGCCGCGTAGGCATTGGCGTTGATATAGCTGATTTCTTTCAGCTTCAGCGCCCCTTCAAGGGCACAGGTCAGATTGATGCCGCGGGCCATATACACAAAGCTGCGAAATTTGCAAAGTTTGCGCGCCTGTTTTTGAATATCTGCGCTGTGACTCAAAATTTCTTCGGTTTGAGCCGGAAGCCGCAGCAAATCTCGTTTCATTTCCGACAACACCCTGCCGTCGAGAGATGATTTTTGTTCGGCCAGATACAGTCCCAGCCAGTACAGGGCGGCCAACTGAGCCGTATATGACTTGGTCGCCGCCACGCTGACCTCAATGCCGGCATTGAGCGGAACCACATTGTCACAAAAGCGGACAATGCTTGAATCGGTACGGTTGGTCAGCACAAGCAGCTGCGCGCCTTTTTCTTTCGCTTGTCGGACGGCGCTGATGGTGTCTGCTGTCTCGCCGGACTGCGAAATGCCGACGACCAGCGTGTTTTCATCCGTCAGATTTCGGCGGTAAATGTACTCGCTGGCAGCTTCAACGCATACCGGCAGTTGCAGCCATTCTTCCCACAGAGTGCGTGCGTACATTGCGGCATGCAGAGATGTTCCGCAGGCAATGATACAGATATTCTTAATTTTTTCGACGTCCGGATTCAAGGTCGCGTCCCCGACGAAAATCGGCGCATCGGGAGCGGGGAGGTGGTTGGCCAGACATTTGCGCAGAATGTCCGGTTGCTCGTTGATTTCTTTCAGCATAAAATGCTTGTAGCCGAGTTTGCTGATGACGTCGGGTGAGAACTCAATTTCCTCGACCGGTTTAATGACGTTTTCGCCGTTGAGGTTTTTGACTTCGACGCTTTCCCGGCGCACCACGGCCAACTCGCCGTCCGCCAGGTGAATTATGTTTCGCGTCTTGCCTATAATCGCCGGAATGTCGCTGGCAATAAAGTTTTCGCCTTGTCCGAGACCGATAATCAGAGGTGCGTTTTGGCGCACGGCAATAATTTTGTCCGGTTCGTCTTTGTGCATAATGCAGAAGGCAAAGGCGCCGCAAAGCTGTTTGACGCCGGCAATGACGGCTTCTTCCAGCGAACCGCGTTTTTTATATTCGCGGTCTATGAGATGTACGGCAGTTTCGGTATCCGTTTCGGAATGAAAGACAAATCCCTCGGCCTCAAGCATGCGGCGCAGTTCCTGATAGTTTTCAATAATGCCGTTGTGTACCAGTACCAGCCTGCCGTCGTTGGAAAGGTGAGGATGCGCGTTTGCGGTTGTGGCTTTGCCGTGCGTTGCCCAGCGGATGTGTCCGATGCCGAGCCGCGGCACAAGCCTTTTGCAGGTTGGGGCTTTCAGCAGCTTTCTTAAGTTTTCAAGCTTTCCTTCCGCTTTGAACACGTCAATTTCGTTATTGTCGTTTAAGGCGATGCCGGCGGAATCGTATCCGCGGTATTCCAGACTCTTAAGTCCGGACAGCAGCGTCGGCGCGACGGCATTGTTTCCGATATATCCGATTAAGCCGCACATTTTGTCAGTCCTTCAGATAACCGGCTTTGCGCAGCGTTTTAATAACGTTTTCTTTGTTGCGCTTTTTGATGGGGCGGATGGGGCGGCCGGCATAAACCGTCCACGGTTCAAATTTGTAATTGGATGGTACGAAACTGAGCGCTCCGATGCTGACGCCTTCCGGAATGTCGTTGCCGGGCATGATTACCGAATTGGTGCCGACGCCGGTGTATTTTCCGAGCCGGACGTTGCCTTGAATCTCCTTGACTTCGGGAATGGAATGCGTAACCAGTTCGTTGACGTAGTCGTTGCTGCTGAGCCAGACCTTGACGCCGGCAGCCAAACTGGAGCAGTCGCCCATTTCAAAGGTATATTTGCCGTCGCCGCCGGCAATGTAGGTGCCGGGCGCAATCTCGCAGTCCGACCCGATGACGCAGGCGGACGAAATGCGGCAGAAGTCGGCAATGCGCACATTGTTGCCGACTTTGACCAGTTCCGGCTTTTTGATAATCACATATTCGCCGAGCGTAAAATTCTTTCCGTGTTTCATATTCAAATCTCCGCAGTTGTTTAACTGCTTTTATCTTTGAATCTTCGGCACGGTTTGACAAACCAAATAAAATTACGAATTGTTACATTTGACCCGCCGGAAAAACAAAAGCCCCTTTAAAGGGGCTTTTTTTGCTTATGCTGCGGCGGAAATTATCCCCAGCTCTTCCATGACTTCTTTTTTGAGCGTCACGTTGTCGGCTTTTCCTGTCGCGAATACGGGCAGCTTGTCCTTATAGAGAATAACCCGCGGTAGAAACAGCTCCGACATGCCGTTGTTTTTGATGTAGGAGTGCAAAACGTCCTGCGTAACCTGATTGTTGTTGGTTACCAGAACAATCTGCTCGCCTTTACTCTCGTGCGGCACGGCGACAATGCCGTACTGAAATTCGGCGCCCATCCACTCGTAGGCTTTGCAGACCATTTCGTGTACGGCGTTCAGCGAAACCATTTCGCCGCCGATTTTGGCAAAACGCTTAATCCGGTCTTTGATGTAGACGAAGCCGATTTCGTCAATCTCAACCACGTCGCCGGTATGATACCAGCCGTCTTCCAGCGGCACCAGCTTTCCGGGATGTTCGGGCATGATGTAACCCATCATGATGTTCGGGCCTTTGATGACCAGCTCGCCGCCTTTTTCAATGCCGTCCACCGGTTCAATGCGGTACTTTATGGCCGGCAGCAGCTTGCCGATGGAGCCGAAACGGTTGAAAATGCGGTTGTTGGCGGTAACCACCGGCGAACATTCGGTCGAACCGTAAGCTTCCAGAACCCTGATGCCCAAACGTTCCATCCACATGTTGCGGGTGTCGGGTTTGACCGCTTCCGCGCCGCCGAACATGAAACGGACGTTGTGAAAGTCGAACGGATGCGCGATTTTTGCATAACCGCGGAAAAACGTGTCGGTGCCGAACATAATCGTTGCGCCGATCTCGTAGACGATTTCCGCCACGATGCGGTAGTGCAGGGGCGACGGATACAAAAACAGCTTGGCGCCTTCAAGCAGCGGGAACAGCGTGCCCACCGTCAGGCCGAAACTGTGAAACATCGGCAGCGCGTTAAATACCGTATCTGTGGTGTTGATGGTTTCAATCGCCGACATCTGCTTGATGTTGGAAATGATGTTTGCATGGCTCAAAACCACGGCTTTCGGCGCGCCTTCGGAACCGGAGGTAAACAGAATGACCGCTTTTTTGTTGCCGCCGTCCTTGTGCGGAACGCGTTTGATTTTGTAACGCAGATAGGCGTTGATTTTGCTCCACAGGCCGATTTCTCTGCGCAGGGATTCCAGATAAACGATTTTCAGTCCGTTGGCTTTCAGAACTTCAATCACGCTTTCCATTTTGGCGGTTTTGATAAATGTCGACGACGTAATAACCATGCGCACTTCCGCCGTGCGGCACATGGAGGCCATGTTTTTGGCGCCGACCGAAAAGTTCAGCATGACCGGTATGCGCTCATAGGCCGAAAGTCCGAAAAACGCGCACACCGCGGCAATCGAGTTGGGCAGAAGCAAAGCCACGGGCTCGCCCTGCGGCGTGTGGCGCTTGAAATATTTGCCGAGTACGAACGATTTGATGATAATGTCTTTGTAGGTGTTGGGCACGCGCTGAACGTCTTCGACGAAGTAGGGGCGTTTGTAGAGGCCTTTTTTGGAGTGAACCTTGGCGGTTTTCATCAACTGCGCAAAAAGCGAAATGTTCGGATTGTAATTGCATTCGAAAGACATTTCGCGCAAAATCATGTATACTTCGTTGCTGATATGGTCGCGCTGGCGGCGCAGTTCGTCTTTGAGCTTAAAACTGCGGGGCTTGCCGATTGTGATTTTCATTTTCGGCAGCGGCCGGTGCGGCAGCCTGCCTTTGGTCTTGGAAAAATAACCGTACTGCGGGCCGTTGATCCAAACCGGAATAATCGGCGCCTTGGCCTTGTCCGCAAGCAGGCCGGGCGCTTCGTAAATCTTCATCAGGCCGCCGTTTTCGGTTACGCGCCCCTCGGCGAAAACCACGCAGAGCCGGCCGCTGTCAACCGTTGCAATCATTTTTTTCAGGTCGCCCGGTTCAATCGGGTTAAACGGCACGATGTCTGCCGTACGCATGAAAAAGCGTATCCAGCGCTTGCGGTACAGATGGCCGTTCAGCGCAAAAACCGGATTTCCGGGCAGAAACGCAAACAACAGAACGGGATCGAGAAAAGAAACATGGTTGGAAACATAAACGCCTTTTTTGGGCAGATGTTTTTCATTAAAGTCGATATGGCATCTGACCTTAAAGCACCTGAAAAAAAGTCTCAGGCAGAAACGTACGAAGTCCTTCAAGATATAAATCTCCGAAATTGACAAATAATACCTTATGTAACCAAAAACCTCAAATTTTGTAAAGGTATAATTTGGAGAGGTTCCCGCGCCGCTTAAAAAACAATATATAATGTATTGAATTAGAATAATAAGTTGCGCTTTGTCCAGAGGGGGATAAATAAAGGATTGATTTTTAACATACGAAGTTATACAAGGGAAATCAGTAACATATTGTGAACAATTATTACATTCTTTTCTGTCGATTGTTACAAATTGTTACGTTACGGACGGCAGAACTGCATACATTATGTTGCGATGTATCAACAACTCAAAGTGTGACTTATGAAAAAACTTTTGACTTTGACTGCCGTCGGAACCGTTCTTGTCTGTTCCGATGCCCTTGCTTCCGGTTTCAACCTCAAGGAACAGTCCGCCGCTGCTCAGGGTAATGCCTTTGCGGGCGCCACTGCCGGAGCGGAAGACATTTCCTATTCATTCTTTAACCCTGCCGGGCTGACCCGCCACAAAGGCACCAAAATTTCCGTCGGCGGTACTTGGATTGCGCCGCGTTCCCGTGCCAAAAGGGCGCATGCCGACACGGTTATCCCCGGCGACGACTTTCCGGGCTTTCAGGATTCCGGCTATACCGGCGATATTGTTCATTCTGCCGTTGCGCCGGCGATGTATATGTCCAAACAGCTGGACGACCGTTTTACCCTCGGCCTGTCGCTGAATGTTCCCTATGGCATGATAACCAAATACAACGATCTCTGGGCCGGCCGTTTTCACGGGACTTTGTCCAAGGTAACGACGGTAACGCTGACCCCGATGATCGCTTACAAGGCCACCGATGAACTTTCGCTCGGCGCCGGGTTCCAGATGCAGTACATCAAGGCGACGCTGCGCAACGGCGTCCGCGTGCCCAATCCTTATACCGGCGGTGTCTTACCGGGCGTCGAAGACAAGGCGCGGCTGGAAGGCGATACCTTTGACATCGGCTATCAGCTGGGCGCTTTGTACGAGCTGACCCCGCAGACCCGTTTCGGTATCGGTTACCGCAGCCAGATTAAACATAAGCTGAAAGGCGACATTGAATTTGACGGACTGATGCGCGATCTGGCCAGCCAGGATATTTCCGCGCGTCTGACCACGCCGGCCAACCTGACGATTGGCGCTTATCATGACATTAATGACAAATGGGCGGTCATGGCCGAGTTCGGACGCACTTACTGGTCTTCGTTTGAGGAGCTGCGCATTAAGGGCGACAAGGGGCTGGACAACGTTACGCAGGAAAAATGGAAAGACACCACTTTTTACTCAATCGGTGCCAGCTATAAGGTTGATGACCAGTGGAAGCTCCGCGCCGGTTTTGCCGTCGACCAGAGCGCCGTCGGACAGGAATACCGTACGCCGCGCATTCCCGATGCCGACCGCTTGTGGTATTCGGCCGGTGTTGAGTATAAGTACGATGACAAATGGACGTTTAACGTCGGTTATACTTACATTCGTGCCGATAAGGGCAAGGTTAAGCTGAACGGTTTCCATGACGGCGATACGGCTCGCGGTTCGCTGCGTGCTGATTATGAGAACGATATTCATATTCTGGCCGCGTCAATGAACTATAACTTCTAAAGTTTATTACTACAGTCACCCTCGGGCTTGACCCGGGGGTCTTCTTTACAGATTCCCGTGTCAAGCACGGGAATGACGAGTAAATAATTGTCATCCTCGGGCTTTTTTTCTATGTCATGTTCGGGCTTGACCCGAACATCCATGGATCC
>ERZ779809.298-NODE-298-length-12841-cov-1.73682_pt1 | contig 12841 bp, 10 predicted proteins | sample MGYA00511096_ERZ779809 | MGnify/ENA primary metagenome ERZ779809 (study PRJEB29588, sample SAMEA2157192) | human gut metagenome | biome: human gut; feature: human-associated habitat; material: faeces | place: Denmark | collected 2008/2010 ...
CCCGCCATATAAAACAGCGGTTGGGGAAGTCCGTCGGTAGGAATACCGGCAATACCGCCAAAAACAAACATGAACATGACGGTAGTAAGCAGTGGCTGGATAACAAACCATAACGGTCCTAAAACAGTCTGTTTATAAAAAGTGACGATATCCCGTCTGATATACATTACCAGCAAATCCCTATACAGCCATACCTCTTCCAGATCCAACCGGAACAAACCGGACCGAGGCTTGATCACAATATCCCATTTTTCCTGTTCATCTTGTACCATACACTACTTTTTTTAGTAAATTATTCCAACTGTCACATACCTTCTCTATATGAAATGTATCAGCATACTCCACCGCCTTATTTCCCATCCATTCCCAATCCGTCCGATCAGCCATATACGACATACAACCGGCCAGCTGAGCTATATTCCCTGTTTCAAAAAGAACGGCCATATCTTTGTCTTTCAACAACTCGCGCGTTATCGGTAAATCAGATGCAATAACAGGTAACCCGTGCGCCATAGCCTCTATCATCACCAGGCCGAATCCCTCCCAACGGGAACTCAGCACATACATACTGGAATGTGCATAATACTCCTGCACCTCTTTCGTGAAAGGATGCAGCGCGATGCTCTTTTCCAATTCATATTCATTGATCAATGAACGGTAAAGCGCTTCCTCAGGACCCTCCCCCACAATTTCCAGTGTCCAGTCCGGATGAGTTTTCACAAAAACAGAAAAAGCTTTTATTAAAATATCAAATCCTTTATGTCCGAATGAAAAACGACCGACCGCCAAAATCCTTCTATATTCCTTCTTTCCCCGACCTTTAGGCAGTACAGTCAGAGGATTGTATATCACCTCGCAGCACAGGTTCATTTTCCGAAAGAAACAACCGGCATCTGCATGACTTAAAACCACCCTCTCATCCAATTTCCCCATCTGGACTTGAAAAAAGCAATCCAATCCCGGCAAATAGGGAGTTTCTTTCTCAAAGAATGCTTCATAAGAATTATGCAGCCACCCAACAGTCTTTGTCCGGATCCGGCTCTTTACAGCAGAGAGGTGCAGAGCCATAAAAGCATGTACCCCGATGACTACATCACATTGCCGGGCATTTATTTTCCTTGCCAATGTCCGTTTATAAGAAGAAGGGAAAAAACTGGCAGCATACCATTCTGAAGTCAGCCGGGTATGAGGCAACCCATGTTTATATAAAAAACTATAGCCTTTACATAACAAACGCTCGATGAAAGAGGAGGCGGAATAAGAGAAAGAATCAAACCGCACGGTACTTTCGGCATATCCGTACATCGACAAGTCCGTACAAGTATCCGTGGTCAGTATCGTGACTTCATGTTTTCCGGACAAAGCCTTGGCTATTTCAGCCAACACACGCTGTACTCCGCCGAAACTGAAGACAGTATCACAATAAAATAATATTCTCATGGAATTTAGATTACACTCTTTCTTCGCAAAGATACAATAAAGAAATGAAAATAAATGCGGAATGAAGAAAGAATATCATATAATACAAAGCAGGTATCTGCGGCACGTACATACGTATAGAGCGGCACGTACATATGTGAAATCCTGCTCCCCCAAAAACAACAGGTCAAATAAAAAAAAGACCTTGTTCTTTTTTAAAAAGATGGCGAGCTTTTTTAAAAACCTCCTGATCTTTTTACTGCCACCGGAAATTTGCCATATTCCATAGAGGTCCCCCCCCCTTCAGACACACTTTTTGCAAAGAAAAAGCCTGAAAACATCCTACTTCATATTAAATCGGAACAACTTATAAAAAAGTATATATTACTGATAACAAATAGATTATATGAAATTCTGCTCCAAAAAACAGTGAGGGCATGAGAGCATAAGTGAGAGTTACATTTTTTACCATCACTATACAAATAGTTCATAAACAACCAGTTGTGCACACAGTGAGAGCATGAGGGCATTATCACCCCGAATTTCCAGTGAAAGATTCTCATACTCATCGAGATATTATCAAGATAATGCATGATGCTGAATATAAATCAATATCTTTGCAAAAAGAAGAAGAATGACAAAGAACACAAGTTACCATTACAGCATCATTATTCCGCACAAGAATACCCCCCGTCTTCTGGAACGCTGTCTGTGCTCAATTCCCACTTGGGATGAAATTCAAATCATTATCATTGATGACAACAGCAACTCCGAATCTGTCGATTTTTCTCATTTTCCGGGAAACGGCAGAAAAAATACGGAAATCCTGTTCACTAAAGAGGGAAAAGGGGCAGGATACGCACGGAACATAGGACTCTCCCACGCCCGTGGCAAATGGATTATCTTTGCAGATGCAGACGATTTCTTTACAGCCGATTGTTTTACTATCTTAAACGAATACATGGACAGCCCCCATGAAGTCATCTATTTCAATGTACGTTTTGTCATGTCCGACAATCCGTCCCAAGAAAGCCGACGCGGAACTTACTATACCAACTTCTTCAATGATGTAAACCCGGAAAACAAACTGCGATACCAATCTCAAGTTCCTTGGGGCAAAATGATAAGGCGCAGCTTCCTGTCAACATTCCACATTCAATTCGATGAAACAAGAATAGCCAACGATGTGTATTTTTCATGCCTTGTCGGTATATATGCCCCCAAAGCAACCACAGACAGAAGAATCATTTATTATTGTACCGAATCCGGCCAGTCCCTTGCTATGTCCAAACAAGACCGCGAGAGTTTAATCATACGGTTTAACGCAAGCATGAAATGCAACAGACTGTTGCGACAAGAAAAAATCCACTATTACCTGTCACCACTTCCGTGGTGTATCCCTTCGGCAAAAACAAAAGAATGGCTCCCCGCCAAATACTTTTTTGAATACCTGTTTTTCTTCCGCCTGCAAGCATTCAAAGAATTATATTATGCTTTTTCCGCTATCCTGTCACATATGAATGAGCCGGCTACAAAAGAAACCGACAACCAATGTAACAAGAAGACTACCAACCTAAGGGAATAATATTCATTACACAAGAAGATTCAGCGGTACAACCTTCCCCATATCTTATAATACAATTTGATCAGATTAGCGTATTTATACAATATGTGATGTCTGTAAATCCCCCAATTCAAAAGCAGAGAAAAAGGATAGAACAAATTCAATTCGTACAAAACCTCCATAGGCCGGAACTCTCTGCAATGCTTCCTTATCAGATTTCTTTTAAACTTATCTATCGCATCATTACTTTCCCTTGTAACCCCTATTACAGCAGCATTATACACCACCGGCATCAACTTGTTCAAAATGAAACAGATATTTTCAGCATACAATTCCTGTTCCATGTGCTCATTAAAAACAGTCAAGATAAAAATAAAATCCTTTGCCGGCTTGTCAAAGTCCGTTTTCGCCTTATTCATGGTTGAGAAAGGATTTGAACGCCTGTAGAAATAAGTAAAAGAATTGACGGAAGCAAACGTTTCCACCTTTTTATACAGAAAATAGCACCACAAAAAGTCCTCAAACAAAATGCCCGTCCTGAAATAAATGGCATTCTCTGTCAGCACCTCCTTTCTGATCAATCTGTTGACCGGAGTGGATGTTATTTTCGAATCCAGAAACAGCTTGTTGATACGTATCCGTCCTTCCGTATATCTTTGCAAATCACTGTTTTTGTTTTCCATCCCTTCTGAATAAGAATCCCCCTGCACCAAGTCAATCCCCGGATGTCTTTTCGTTTCCTCCCATAATTTCTCCAGACAATTCTCATAAAGCATATCATCCGAATCTATAAAAAAAAGATAACCACCCCGGGATAGTTCTATTCCCTTGTTCCTTGCTGCAGAGACTCCTTCATTCCTCTCATTTCTCACGATCCTAAAACTGATGTTCCCTTTATATCCGGCCAGCTTTTCCTCTATCAGGCGCATACTGTTATCCGGAGAGCAATCATCAATGATGATACACTCAAAACAATCAAAAGTTTGGTTGATTATGGAATCAAGACATTCTGATACGTATTTTTCCACCTTGTAAACCGGCATCACCACCGTTATCTCTTTCATCATTATCTGCTAATCATTATAAAATGCAATATTCGCAAAAACAAATGATACTCACAACATTCCAAAGACTTTAATTACTAAATAGCCCCATCTTCATCCATTGAAACCCACTTTTTACTCCGAATACAGCCGACATTCCATAAAAAAACGGATATGGACAGGAATTTCAACAACTTCTTATTGGATATATAAAAAGAATACACTATTTTTACGGAAAAACAAACCAGGGGAATGAAAATAGTATATGTATACGACTCCATAGCCCGTATAGGAGGCATGGAGCGGATTTTAACGGATAAGATGAATTACTTGGCCGAAATTTATGGGCACAAGGTCTATCTTATCACTTCTTCCCAAGGCAATCATCCTCTTTCTTTCCCGTTATCCCACAAAGTGGAACATATCGATCTGGATACAAAGTTTCATTTGCAATACCAGCATCCGCTTCTCGAACAATTGAGAGTGGGATGGACTTTGAACCATAAATTCGAACAAAAATTAAAAAAAAAGATCAGGCTCATCAATCCCGATATCATATCAGGAAATACCAGTTTCAAAGCGGATTTGATCTGTAAATTAGACTGCAAGGCAAAGAAAATCATAGAATCGCATTGCGCCAAAATATACACCCGGATACCTGCAAACCGCAAAAAGAGTTTTTTTAAAGATATAAAAGACAGATACGTCAGCTACCAATGTTTCCGTGATGTAAAACGATACAGCGATGCTATAGTCACACTGACACAAGGAGATGCCGCCATGTGGGGACAACATCCGAATATACATATCATTCCGAACACCACCTCTATTGATATACAAACAATCAGCTCCTGTGAGGCTCCCCGTGTAATAGCGGCAGGCAGACTGACCTGGCAAAAAGGATTCGACAGACTGGTTGACGCATGGAATATCGTGCAGAAACGCCACCCCGACTGGATACTGGATATATTTGGTGAAGGATTTTATAAGGATAGCTTAACCCGGCAGATTAAAGACAGAAAGCTGGAACACTCCATCACAATTTATCCTTTTACACAAAACATAACGCAAGAATACCTGAACAGTTCCATTCTGGCCCTAAGCTCCAATTACGAAGGTTTTGGACTGGTCTTGATCGAAGCCATGAGTCTGGGTGTTCCTTGTGTTTCTTTCGACTGTCCTTTCGGTCCATCGGAAATCATCAGAAACCAGGAAGACGGACTCCTCGTCAAAAACGGAGATATACAAGGATTTGCCAACGCTCTTTGCCACTTGATAGAACATGAAGCAGAAAGAAAAGCTTTTGGCAAAAGAGCTAAACAAAATATAACACGCTACTCACTCCGAAACATCATGCCGCAATGGGAAATGTTGTTTCATAAACTGACTGAAAAATGACCATCGTTTATCTATACACAGCACTATGCACCGTGGGAGGCGCAGACCGGAGCATCATCCAAAAAGCGAACTATCTGGCTGACGAAATGCATCAGGATGTATTTATTATCACAGATTCACAAAAAGAACGCCCGCCCGTTTTCCCGATATCTCTCAGAATCAGGCACATTGACATAGGAATTGATTTTGACAGACAATATCATCACAACCTGTTAGTAAGAGGATATTATTATTTTACCCTGATGTACCTGTACAGAAAGAAGCTGGAGTATTGGCTGAAAACCTTGAAACCGGATATTGTCATCAGCACATTGGGCCGAGAATTGGATTTTCTGACACAACTGGATGATGGAAGCGTAAAAATAGGAGAATCCCATATAGCCAAACCATACACTCGTAACCTGCATCTGATGGAACAACGGGGATTCCCATACAAGCAAATCGCACGGCATTGGAGAAAGAAACAGGAGGAGGCTGTAAAAAAACTAGATGCGCTGGTTGTTCTGACACAACATGATGCGGATAATTGGAAAGAAGTGAAGAAGGCTTGTGTCATACCGAACTTCTTACCTTTCTCACCCGAAAAAGGGAGTTCCTGCCTGGAGAAAAGAATCATCAGCATAGGAAGATACAGCGAACAGAAGGGGTATGACCGCCTGATTGAAGCCTGGATCAAAGTCAATCGGAAGCATCCCGACTGGCATATCCGCATTTACGGAGAAGGACAGGATAGGAACAGCCTGCAAGAGCTTATTGAAAAGCATCATATAGAAAACAGTTTTTCACTATGCCCTCCGACAAAAAGCATTCAAGAAAAATATCTGGAAAGTTCCATATACGTCATGAGTTCACGATTTGAAGGATTACCGATGGCACTTCTGGAAGCGATGGCATGTGGTGTTCCCTGCATTTCATTCGACTGCCCGTACGGACCTGCCGAGATTATCACTCCGGAAGAAGACGGAATACTGGTGAAGAACGGAAACACGGACGAACTGGCTGACGCGATATGCCGGCTGATAGAGGATACGGACAAACGCATACGGATGGGAAAGCAGGCCCAAAAGAATATCCAACGTTATTCACGCGAAGAAGTGATGAAACTGTGGGATGAACTATTCAACACCTTAACAACTGCCCGACCATGAATATCATCTACCTCCTTTTCCACGGACTATCCCCTTACAGCGGCATCAGTAAAAAGATCTTGCATCAGGTTAAAGGCTTTGAAGCATGTGGACACCGGGTAAGTTTATGCACATACAGCATAGCGGACAACGGCCACCGGGTAAGGATGATAAACAATGAAATAATAGAAGACTACGGAACAGGCAAACCGGCTGCGGCGAAAAGAAGAGTTTCCTACCAATGCATATACCGCTATGCTGTAACACATCAAGTGGAATTAATCTATGTACGCTCTTTCCATAATGCAAATCCGTTCACTATCCGGCTGTTCAGCAAACTGAGGAAAGCCGGAATTAAAATAGCGATGGAAATACCTACCTATCCTTACGACAGCGAATACGCCGGTTTTCCACTGGTCACACGCCTGGGGATACAAGTGGATAAAGTATTCCGAAAGACATTGGCAAAACACGTGAACGCCATCGTTACTTTCTCAGACTATCACTGTATATTCGGCCAACGTACCATTCAGATATCCAATGGAGTTGACTTTGATTCCATTCCGCTGAAAAAGACGGTTGCTAAAAATACCTCCGTCATTCATCTACTAGGAGTGGCCGAAGTACATTATTGGCACGGTTACGACCGCCTGATAGAGGGTTTGGGCAAATATTACCAAGACCCGGCAAACACAACCGTATTTTTCCACATCGCCGGAGGTATATGGAAATCCGAAATGCATGACTCACAACACGCTCCCGGATTTTATGAACTTATCAACAAATATCATATAGAAAAATATGTCATCTTCCACGGACAAAAAATGAACGAGGAACTAGACGAATTATTCAACGAAGCAGACTTTGCCATCGGCAGTCTGGCACGCCACCGCAGCGGCATCGACAAAATCAAAACATTAAAAAACAGAGAATATGCAGCACGGGGAATACCTTTTGCATATTCAGAAACAGATGAAGACTTTGACAAGATGCCTTATATACTGAAAGTTCCGGCCAACGAAAGCCCCATAGATATCCACCGGCTTATCCGGTTCTATATGGAACTGGATCTGTCTCCTCGTAAAATAAGGGATTCCATTAAAAACCTGTCATGGAAAGAACAGATGATGAAAGTAATAAACAACCTGTAATACTCCTATGATCCGAATCGCCTATTGTACCCCCTCTCTCCATATCCCCGGAGGAGTGGAAAGGGTACTGACCACCAAAGCCAATTATCTGGCGGAGAATGGTAATTATGACATATATATTTTGCTGACTGACGGAAAAGGCAAGCCTCCCTGCTATACTTTATCGCCTAAAGTAAAAATCATCCAACTGGATATAGATTTTGAAGAATTATGGGAACTCCCTCTTTGGAAAAAAGTGCCGGTTTATCTGAAAAAACAAAGAATATACCGACGCAAGCTCTCTGCCGCCTTGTCTCACCTCAAACCGGACATCACAGTTTCTTTGTTACGACGGGAAATAAACTTTATCACTTCCCTCAAAGATGGAAGCAAAAAGATAGGGGAGCTACATGTAAACCGGAAAAACTATCGTAACTTTGAAAAGAACGAAAGCAACTTCATCAAGGAACTTTTTGCCAAATTATGGATGAAAAGTCTGGTGAGGCATTTAAAAAAGCTGGACAAGTTCGTTGTACTGAGTGAGGAAGACAGAGCAAACTGGCCCGAACTGCAAAATGTAAAAGTTATCAGCAACCCTCTACCCTTTCAATCCGGAACATTCAGCGACTTGAACAATAAACGGATAACCGCAGCCGGAAGATATACTTATCAAAAAGGATTCGATTTGTTACTGGAAGCATGGAGCAAAATCTGTAACCGGCATCCGGACTGGGAATTACATATATATGGCAAAGGAGACAAGACTACATATGAAGTACTGGCCGGAAAATGGAAATTAAAGAACCTTTTTCTTGAAAATGCAACCCCGGATATGCTCTGTAAATACCATGAAAGTTCTATCTTTGTATCAAGTTCCAGATTTGAGGGATTCGGAATGGTCATAGCGGAAGCAATGGCGTGCGGAGTACCTGCCGTGTCATTCGCCTGTCCGTGCGGACCTAAAGACATCATCCGGGACGGGGAAGACGGACTATTGGTCGAAAATGGAAAAACAGAAGAACTGGCCGAAAAAATAAATTATCTGATTGAGAACGAACAAATAAGAAAAGAAATGGGGAAAAAAGCCCGCATCAATGTACAACGTTTTGCTGAAGATGTAATAATGCAACAGTGGATTCAGCTATTCAACAACTTATTAAACGGAACAAAACAATGAAAACAGATTCCCCCTACGACAGAGGAGACATCCATATAAATAAAAACGACAAAGTGCTGGAGATAGGTCCGGGCCATAATCCGACATATCGCTCCAACGTGATAGTCGAAAAATTTATTGACACCAATTACCACCGCTGCGGTGACGTGAAAATATACCCGCATCAGACCTTTGTACATGCCGATGGAGAAAAACTGCCCTTCAAAGACAAGGAGTTTGACTACGTAATATGCAATCAGGTATTGGAACACGTGGAACATCCCGAAGCTTTTGTCAAGGAATTATGCAGGGTAGCCCGACGGGGATACATAGAAACTCCCAGTCTGCTGGGCGAATACTTGTTTCCCAAAAAATCACATAAATGGGTTATATTGGATATAGACAACAAACTGGTCTTCTATGAAAAGAACAAGATGCCGGGAAACTATGAAAACGACTATGGAGAATTATTCCTGAATTATCTGCCTTTCCAATCCCTCCCCTACAAACTGCTGTGGCTGACGGAAGGAGATATAACCTTGAACCGTTATGAGTGGAAAGATGAAGTGGAGATACTAGTCAATCCCGAAGATGAATACTACTCCTCTTTCTTCCTCAACAAATGGAACCGGGAAATGGTGGAGAAACTATATCCCCGCCGTTCCGCCCTGACGGAAATGAAGAAGATGATTCAAGCCCTGTTCTATATCCTCAGAAACAAATTCAAATCACGATTCAGTAATCACCGGAATCCGGTCACACTGTCCGAATATATAAAAACGCATGAAGTGGTACGCTGACTATTTATCCATCTATGACAAGCCTTTCACCCAAGCCCCACAAGCGGTTATCAACCAAGTGAAAGACAAGATCCGGCAGCTTGCAACTCATGCTCCGCTGGTTTCGGTGGTCGCCATCGCTCATAATGAAGAAAAGAGGATATTGAGCTGCCTGTGGTCTTTATGTGAAAACCAACATAACTATCCTGTAGAAATACTAGTCATCAATAATCATTCTACCGACCACACCGAAGAGGTACTAAAAGAATTAGGAGTCACCTACTTCAATGAATACCGGAAAGGTCCCGGTTTTGCCCGGCAATGCGGACTGAACCATGCCCGGGGGAAGTATCATCTCTGCATAGACGCCGATACACTTTATCCGCCCCAGTACATCAGTACCATGATAAAGGTCTTACAGGACAAAGAAGTGGCAGGTGCATACGCCCTGTGGAGTTTTCTTCCTAATGAACATCATTTAGGACTTTTCTTCTATGAGACACTACGTGATCTCTATTTGAAAATACAAAATCTGAACAGACCGGAGCTCAATGTACGTGGAATGGCTTTTGCCTTCCACACGGAAACAGCCCGGAAAGAAGGATTCCGGACAGACATACTCCGCGGAGAAGACGGCTCCCTGGCACTGGCATTGAAAAAATACGGAAAATTAAGATTCGTCACCGCCCGCAAAGCCCGTGTCCTTACCGGCTATGGCACTATTTCGGCCGACGGATCCCTGTTCAGCAGTTTCAAAAAACGAGCCATAAAAGGTTTAAGAAGCTTCACGGCTCTTTTCTATAGCAAAAACAATTACGAGGACGAAGATTCTAACTTGATAAAGTAACGACAGATGAAAATAGCAATAGAAGCCCAGCGCATCTTCAGAAAAGAGAAACATGGCATGGACTATGTAGCTCTGGAAACCATCCGGGAACTGCAAAAGATAGACCAACAGAACGAATACTTCATACTGGTCAGCCCAGGAGATGATATTTGTTTGCAGGAATCCGCCAACATGCATATCGTGACCGTTAATTGGCCATCCTATCCGCTTTGGGAACAGATAGGACTACCGTTGGCTTTAAAAAAAATCAAACCCGACCTGCTGCACTGCACAAGCAACACTGCCCCTGTGTATGGAAACATTCCACTGGTGCTTACACTGCACGACATTATCTTTCTAGAAAAAAAACAAGGCAAGAACCAGTCCATGTACCAAAGACTGGGACGTTTCTACCGAAAAATCATTGTTCCCCAAATCCTTACCAAATGCAAAAGAATCATTACCGTTTCTCATTTTGAATGCAACCGCATCAGTCATTTCCTGCACATTGACAAACAACTGCTTGTCGCCGTATACAACGGCTATTCACAACATTTCATACCCATACGGAACGCACAGGCCATCACTGCCCGATACATAAAGAACCATCCTTACCTGTTCTTTTTAGGAAATACCGATCCCAAGAAGAATACGGCAAGGGTATTGCAGGCATACGGCATTTATTTAAAAAAATCCAGTCAGCCCCTTCCCTTGCTTATCGCCGACCTGAAAGAAGAGATCATAGACGAATATCTGAACCGGGAAGGATTACAAGAAATAAAAAAAATGCTGTATCATCCCGGATACATTCCAAACACAGAACTACCCGCTGTTTATAGTGGAGCATCCGTCTTTATATACACGTCTTTACGCGAAAGTTTCGGCATCCCCATTCTGGAGGCGATGGCCTGTGGAACTCCCGTCATCACCTCAACCACTTCCGCCATGCCCGAAATCGCAGGACCGGAGGGTATTCTGGTAAATCCGTTCGAACCGGAGGAAATTGCTTCCGCCCTCCTTCATTTAGAAGAAAATGCAGAATTCTATCAGTCACAAACTGCATATGGACTAGAAAGAGTCCGTCGGTTCTCATGGGAGAACACAGCCAGAGAAATATTGAATATATATAAAGAAATACTAGCATGAACACTCTTGAAATCCTCTTCTTCGTTCTCCTGTTCATTGTATTCTACACCTATGTGGGATACGGAATCCTGTTGTGGATATTGGTAAAAATAAAACAAAGTTTTATTTCCTTCTACGATACGGACGAACCGGAGCAAGAAACCTGCCGGAACGGCAACAACACCGACCTACCCGAAATCACCCTGTTCATCACCGCCTATAATGAGGAACAGGTAGTAGACGGAAAGATGAAAAACTGCCAAGAACTGGATTATCCCAAAGAGAAACTGCATATCGTATGGGTAACGGACGGCAGCAATGACCGAACCAATGAAAAATTAAAAGCATATCCCGATGTCACCCTATTGTTCGTCCCCAAAAGAAAGGGAAAACCAGCCGCTATGTCACCACGCCTTTGGTCATATTCACAGACGCCAATACATTTATTAATCCGCAGGCCGTTCGCGAGATAGTAAAATGTTTTAACTATCCGCAGGTGGGATGTGTGGCAGGAGAAAAACGGGTGGACATGTACAGTACCGAAGGAGCGGTTTCCGGAGGAGAAGGATTGTACTGGAAATATGAATCATGGCTGAAAAAAATGGATTATCAGCTCTATTCCGCCATAGGTGCTGCCGGAGAATTATTCGCCATCCGCACCCCGTTATATGAGGAAATGCCTGAAGATACCCTACTGGATGATTTTATGTTGTCCCTGCGTATTGCCATGAAGCAGTATACGATAGCATATTGTGATACGGCATATGCCTTGGAAAGCGGATCGGCCGATATGAAAGAAGAGGAAAAAAGAAAAGTACGTATCGCGGCAGGAGGATTGCAGTCTGTCTACCGTTTGAAAGAACTGCTGAATCCGCTACGTTATGGAATCCTCAGTTTTCAATATGTTTCCCATCGCGTGCTGAGATGGTCGGTAACCCCGGTCGCCTTGTTTCTGCTCTTTCCCTTGAATATCCTGCTGGTTGTCTGTAGTGAAAGCCTCCCGGTTTATTTTCTTTTTCTTCTGCTGCAATCCGCATTCTACCTCGGGGGAGTTTATGGCAGCCTCTTGTCTGCCAAGTCCGTAAAGAACAAATTCCTTTATATTCCCTACTATTTCCTGTTCATGAACATCAATGTGATAAAAGGTTTCTTCTATTTGAAGAGACATGCCGGCGGAACATGGGAAAAGTCCCGCAGGGCATAATATTTACTCACCAAAATACTTTTTTATCATCTCACGCAAAGCGGGAGCCATGATCGGCTTGGCCATATAA
>ERZ779809.303-NODE-303-length-12754-cov-4.60469_pt1 | contig 12754 bp, 9 predicted proteins | sample MGYA00511096_ERZ779809 | MGnify/ENA primary metagenome ERZ779809 (study PRJEB29588, sample SAMEA2157192) | human gut metagenome | biome: human gut; feature: human-associated habitat; material: faeces | place: Denmark | collected 2008/2010 ...
CGGCTCGGCTATCACGACCATCTGGTTTCGGCTTTGGACGGCGCGCTGGAGGAAGAGCTGCCGCTGCTGGCGCGTGACGGCGGTTTTGTCAGAAAGGGCTATTATCCGCCGCTGGACGAGATTAAGGAGATAAAGGACGACAGCCATAAGCTGATTGTGGAACTGCAAAACAAATATGCCGAAAGCACCGGTATTTCGAACCTTAAAATCAAATACAACAATGTCATCGGCTATTTTATCGAAGTGCAGAGCAAGTTTGCCGCCGAAATGCTGGAAAACAAAGAGTTCATTCACCGTCAGTCGGTTTTGAACGCTTCGCGTTTTACCACGGTTGAACTGGCCGATTTGGAAAACAAAATCCGCGGCGCGGCCGACAAGGCGCTGGCTATGGAAATTGAAATATTCAACAATCTGGTTCAGGATGTCACGATTGCTTCCGATGACATTTCGCGCACGGCCAAGGCGCTGGCGGAGCTTGACGTCGGCGCGGCTCTGTCCGATTTGGCCGTCGAAAAAAACTACTGCCGTCCGGTTCTGGACAATTCTCTGGTCTTTGACGTGGCCGACGGGCGCCATCCGGTTGTCGAAGAGGCGATAGAGCGCGACCATGCCGGCGCTTTTGTCGGCAACGACTGCACCCTGAGCGACGACGATTCGCTGATTTGGCTGCTGACCGGTCCGAACATGGCCGGTAAGTCGACTTTCCTGCGGCAGAACGCCATCATTGCCGTTATGGCGCAGATGGGCTCCTTTGTTCCCTGCAAAAGCGCGCATATCGGCGTTATCGACAAGATTTTTTCCCGCGTCGGCGCTTCGGACGATTTGGCGCGCGGCCGTTCGACCTTTATGGTTGAAATGGTCGAAACCGCCAGCATTCTGAATCAGGCGGATGAACGCTCGTTTGTCATTCTTGATGAAATCGGCCGCGGCACGGCGACTTTTGACGGTCTGTCGATAGCTTGGGCAGTCATTGAACATCTGCATGAAAAAAACCGCTGCCGGGCATTGTTTGCCACGCATTACCACGAGTTGACTTCGCTGACTTCCAAACTGAACCGCATGTCGCTGCATTGTATGAAAATCAAAGAGTTCAACGATGAAGTCGTTTTTCTGCATGAGGTTATTCCCGGCGCCGCCGACCGTTCTTACGGCATTCACGTTGCCAAGCTGGCCGGCCTGCCGCCGGTGGTCATCAAACGCGCCGAACAGGTTTTGGACGCCCTTGAACACGACAAGAAAAACCAGAAGATAAACGATCTGGCCGACGATTTGCCGCTTTTTGCCTCTGTGCAGAAAAAGGTCGCGGAAGAGGAGGTCGAACGCTTTTCGCCGGTGGAGAAGGCTTTGGAAGCCGTTAATCCCGATGAGCTGACGCCGCGCGAAGCGCTGGAAAAACTTTATGAAATCAAGGCTCTGCTTTAGATAAATATTGACAGAACAGCGAAATTGCGGCACTCTGCCGACAGAGTGAATAAGAATTTTATTGTATAATTTTAAAATTTATTTTGTATGGAAACGAAAAATAAAATCGTACGCTATTCGGAAAGTTTCAGAACGGATAGTGAGATTAAAGAACTATGGCATTATAAAAGCATGGAAAGAACCATTGACGGTGTTTATGTTGTGCCTAAAGTCTACATCCCTTTTCATCGGTCTTTCGGTCAACGGATTACCAAAAAGGAAGCGGAAGCAGTCTGCGCGGAGTATGGTCTGAATTTTCCGAGCAGCGAAGAGATAGAGATGCTTGAAGTTGCTTATGACGCGGCGCAATCACGGCTACCTGAGATTGCGGAATATACGGATTGTTGGACTTCGGATGTTTCCACAACGGATGAGTCGGCAAGAAAATTCCTGATTTTATTCTGCTATGAGGCAGGAAGCGTAAAACAAATTAAGCATCACTATGTGCTGATAGATGAAAAACAGCTGTATCAGTATCTATTGGGTGTTTGGCTGAGACCGTCTCCGGAGCTGCTGTTAGGAGATAAATTTTCCAATCTTTTTCAAACCCGAGACCATGACTTGTTTTTGCAAAAGGAACAAAAACTCAGTTATATCGGCAGGTGTAAAGAGATTTGGTATGATGAAATCATTTTAAGCAGTACAGGGCTTTACCAGTATACAGACGGTGAAATGCGTTGTCTCGTAAAAGTAAACGAAAGTCGAGAAGAGTATAATAACTCAAATTACGGTTATCAGGAATGGGTCATTTTGGAAGGAATAATGCCGGACGGCGAGATTGTTTGTACGTTCAAAACCTACAACTGGTGCGATGATGGCGAACAAACAAGCGAAAGTGCGATTGAAAAGCGTTTCCGCAAAGATGAACAAGGCCTCTATCAGCCTTGTAAGTGAAAATATAACCGATTTAAGAAAAGCTCCCGATTTGTTTCGCGGAGCTTTTTCTTGTAACGAGCATAAAGAAAGCAAAAACAAGATGTTAATGAATGGTATTATAATACCTCTAGTTAGTTTGTTGAAAAAAAACGATTTTTTATTGTTGACATTCATGTTTATTCCTGTATATTCGTTTCGAATTCAATAACCATCTTTATAAGAGAGATAAATATGAACACTTACGCAACAAAACCGTCTGACATTGAAAGAAAATGGTATGTCGTTGACGCCGAAGGTGTTGTTCTGGGCCGCATGGCAGCTCAGATTGCCAAAATTCTGCAGGGCAAAAACAAGCCTTCCTATGTTCCGAACCTGGACTGCGGCGACTATGTCGTTGTTATCAATGCCGACAAAGTAAAGCTGACCGGCAAGAAATTGACCGCGAAGAAATATTTCAAACATACCGGCTGGATCGGCGGTATCAAAGAAACCACAGCCGGCAAGGTATTGTCCGGTCGTTTTCCGGAAAGAGTTGTCGAGAAAGCTGTTGAACGCATGATTTCCCGCAACCCGATGGGCCGTCAGCAGATGACCAAGTTGAAAGTTTATGCAGGCAGCGAGCATCCGCATACCGCTCAGAACCCTGAGGTTTTGGACATCGCTTCTTGGAACGAAAAGAATAAAAGGAGCGCATTATAATGGCTGAGAAATTAGAATCTTTGAACGAAATTAAGGCTGCGACCGCCGAAGTTAAAGCTGCCAGAAAGCCCAGCCGTGACAAACAGGGCCGTTCTTATGCCACGGGTAAGAGAAAAGACGCTGTTGCCCGCGTATGGGTTAAACCCGGCAAAGGCAACATCATCATCAATGACAAGTCCATTGATCAGTACTTTGCCCGCCCGGTTCTGAAAATGATTATCAACCAGCCTTTCGAGGTAGCTAACCGCGTTAATGAATTTGACGTTGTCTGCACCGTAAAAGGCGGCGGTTTGTCCGGTCAGGCCGGCGCTATCAAACACGGTATCGCCAAAGCCCTGAACGAATACGAGCCGGAACTCCGCGCTGTCCTGAAAAAAGCCGGATTCCTGACCCGCGACGACAGAACCGTTGAGCGTAAGAAATACGGTAAGGCCAAAGCCCGCCGTTCTTACCAGTTCTCGAAGCGTTAATCGTCGGGTGTGTTTTCAAAAAGCCTCCGTTGTTACGGAGGCTTTTTTTGCGGGAATAAACCTTATGTTTTGCTCGGGTAAAATATTGGTCGTCATTTATGTATAATCTATTATACATATGATTCTTAATGTATAGTATAGTGGGTAATCAGCCGCTCTCGATGTATAATATATTTTACATCGAAGAGGAAAAAGGCAATGGTGTTACCAAATAAAAATATTTTCAAGATAGGCTACAAAATCAAGGCTTTTCGCAAGGCCAACAATCTGACGCAGGAGCAGCTCGCCGACAAGATGAACTGCAATTTCAAAACCATCGGCAATCTTGAAAATGACCGGACGATGCCGGATCTGAAACAGGTTATCAACCTGTGCGACGTTTTGAACGTAAGCATGGATGAACTCTTTGCCGGAACCTTGTCCAAAACCGATAATTTTATTGAACCGTCCGAAGATGACGAAGGTTATCCGAAATTTGTCAGTCGGCAGATATCCGCTTTTCCCTCCAATCATCTGCAACGTCTTGAGTCGATGTCGATAAAAATGCGCTCCATGAGCGAAAAAGAGTTGAATATTGTCGAAGCCGTAATCGATTCTGTCATCGGCAACCGCTGATTCCGTTTACTTTATCCAATCTGTTATCTTTAGTCGAAACCCCGGCAAAATCAGGGCTTGTACTGTTTTTGTGATATGCCGGGTTATATCGTTAAATATTTAATTGTATAATCTATTGCTATTTAAAATTTAGCTTGTATAATCTGTTATACTTTTAGAGCGATGTCTGAAAGTTATTTTCCTTTTAAACCACATTAGTTGGGAGAAAATTGTAATGAAAAAAACACTCTTAGCCGGAGCGTCTATGGCAGTCCTGCTGACTGCCGCCAATGCTTTGGCTGCAGAATATACCGGCAATGTCGAAACTACAGGTAAGACTTTTACGGTAGAAGCCGGTTCAACCATAAAAGACGCTACTTTCGACCTGAAGGCGGAAGGTACCAATGAAGCGGATGCAAGTCGTGTCGGTTTTGTTGATGCCGGCGAAATTTCCGTCTCCGGCGAAAATACTTTCCGTGATTTTGTAACTTTTGAAGGAAATACAAAATTCAACGCCAATGAAGGCGAAGCCGCAAAAATGAATGTTGAAGGCTATCTGACTTCCACGCGCAACGCCGATGTTGATTTAAGCGCTGTTGATTTGACCGTCAAAAAAGGTGACGGTGAATCTGATATTGTCGGAAGCGACGGCGCTTTGGTTCTTGATAACGACACGACGGCTTTCAAGGTCGGCAACACGACTTTTGAAGACGGAACCCGCATCAGCCTGTATAAGGCGGCGGCCGGTGAAAACGGAGATGCTGCTTCCGGCGATGCTTCAAATCTGGCAATTGCGGCCGACAAAACCGTAACTTTCAAAGGCAATAACAAAATTGCGGCGAGCAACGGAGACCATGCCAAATCGCAGTTTAACATCTCGGGAGAAGCGGGCAGTTCTATCAATGTTGAAGGTACGGTTGATGTTGCAATTGATACTGCAATAGACGGTGCCGATGTCAATATCGCCAACAGCGGAAATGCTCCCGCGCGTTTGGAACTTGGTGCAGAAAAAACGTTGAGCATTTCCAACAGCAATGTTTCGATGAACGGTGCGCCGGACGGAAAGTTTAACGGTATTGGCAATGCTAATGGTGAAGGGACGGTTGTCCTCGGCGAAAATGCAAACGTTAATATCACGGACGGCGCCGGTATTGCCGTTACCAACCTGACGATTGGCAAAGGTGCGGTTGTTAATGCTTCCGGTCAAATGGAAGTTTCCAACCCAGCAAACCCGAAATGGCAGTCGGGCAGCATTCTGCAAGGCTTGAACAAAGTAGACATTGCAGAAGGCGCAACGGTTAATATCGCCGACGGTGCTCAGATTGTTGCCGGTTATCCGAATGGCGAAATCAATGTTGGCGGCACGGTTAACATGAGCGGCAAAGACGCCCTGATTCGTGCGGCTTCCTCTAAAGACGGCACTAATAAGTCGACTTTAAACATCAGCGGCATTGTCAATGTTCTGAAAGATGCCGTCGGTATTATCGCTTCGCGTGAGACAAACGTCGAGCAGGGTGGTTCGGTTGTTGTTGCCGACAATGCAACCTTGAATCTGATTCAGGATATGAACCGCGGTGCGGCAGCTGACGAAGCGCCGGAAGGCAACAATGCCAAATTTAATGTTGCCGGTTCGCTGGTTAACAACGGTACCGTCAATGCCGAAAAGACCGATATCACGATTTCAGGCGCTACATTGGCTGCAGCCGGAGAGGATGAAAGCTATGACGCACAAACGGCTGGCGGCAGCTATGTCTCCAACGGCGGCACCTTAAACGGCAATCTGAAATTAGACGGCAAAAATACACCGGCAAAAGAAGACAGCGAAGAAAAACTCGCCGCCATACTGAAGGCCGCGCCGAGAGCCGAATTCAACGGCAACAGTACGGTTAACGGTAATATTGATAACAATCTCGGCCTGTTGACCGTCAATCAGGGCGCAACGCTGAACATTGAGGGTGAAGGCAATAAGGTAACCAATAACGGGTATATCGATTTGGCCGGTGTTCTGAACGGCGAAATCGATAATAACGGCAACATTACGGTTCTTGATTCCGCCGCGCACATGACCAGTTTTGATGGTGGCGAACTCAACATCAGTGCCGATGTCGCCGCTTCGTCTTTGGTCGCGGAGGAATCTGAAGCTGATGAAATTTATGTCAGTGCCGGTTCTTCTCTGGATTTGGACAGCGAAAAACTGAAAACCGAACAGTTGACCACTTACGGCACCACCAAACTGGGCGTTGACTATGCAGCCAGTGCCAAAGTCGGCAACGGCGGCACGTTGGATTTGGCTTCCAATACCCTGACCGGCGACGTAACGCTTGCGGATAATTCGACTTTGTCGTTTAATGTCGATAATGTTGAAGATGCCGCCGGCGGTAAAGTTAACGGTTCCGTTAAAACCTTCCTGAGCGAAGACGGTTCGGCTGTCATCAATCCGGTTATCGGCATTGATGCCGGCGAGGGAACCTATTCTTTTGCTGAGAGTGTTTCTGTAGAAGCGGATTCTGTGGATCGCGGCGAAGAAGGCCTGAAACTTTCCAACAGCAATACGCTGTACAATGTTGAGTTCGGAGATACGCAGAATACCCTGAATGTTTCCAAAAAAGATTCGGGCGAAGTTGCTTCCGCGGTTGTTAACGCAGGCGGTACGGTTTCCAACGCCAATACCGTCAATGCCTGGGTCGGCGGCAATTCTGACACGTCGTCCCTGACCGGAGCTTCCCGTGCGATGGCCGAGCATCTGAATACGCTGGCTCAAACTGATCAGGGCGCTTTGGTCAACGCCGTTACGGCTCTTGCGCCTGAAACCGCGGCGATGGTTCAGTCCAATGCCACCGAAACCGCCAATCAGGTCTTTGCCGCCGTCGGCAGCCGTTTAAGCGGCGGTTCGATTGTAACCGGCAATGAAGGCATGTCCTCCGGCGACAGCATTTTCAAACGCGGCGCCATGTGGGTTCAGGGGCTGTTCAACCACTCCAAGGCTGACGATACCCGCAAGGCCAGAGGCTTTGATGCCGACAGCGAAGGTATTGCTTTCGGTGCCGAAAAATACGTTAATGACGACGTAAAATTGGGTATCGGTTATGCCTATACGTCTTCGGACATCGACGGTTTCATGAGAAAGACCGACGTTGACACGCATACGGCAATCGCTTACGGCGAATACAAACCCTCCAATTGGTTCGTAAACGGAATTGCGACTTACGGCTGGTCTGACTACAGCGAGAAGAAGAATGTCGCCGGTATGCCGGTAAGCGCCGATTATGATGTTGACAGCATCGGCCTGCAGGCAATGACCGGATATGACATTGACCTTTGCGGCGCCATGTTGACTCCGGAAGCCGGCCTGCGCTATGTCAACATTCGTCAGGACGGTTATCGTGACAGCGCCGGACAGAAGGTTGGCGAAAACACCTCCGACATCCTGACCGGTGTCGTCGGCGCCAGCCTCAAGAAGGACTTCGCTTTGGACAACGGCATGAATCTGCGGCCGGAAGCCCGTCTGGCGATGACCTACGACATGTTCAACGACGACAGCAGCTCGGTTGTAACGCTGGCAAACGGTTCGGCCTATACCGTAAACGGACAGGCTCTTGACCGCTTCGGCGTTGAAGCCGGCGTCGGACTGACGGCTGACGTCAATGACAACGTCGAACTGTCTCTCGGTTACGAGGGCAGATTCCGTGATCACTACGAGGATCACACCGGATTATTCAACGCTAAATATAAATTCTGATAGTTAGCTGAAAGTAATCTTCTTCATATGGGAAAACAGGTTCTCAGAAATGAGAACCTGTTTTTTTATACCTTCGTATATCTTGTTTGCAGAGCAGATGTCCATTGAACGGAACAATTCGGTTGTTGTCATTTTCCGGCACCTTCTTCCGTTACTTCCAAACTTATATTTTATATCATGTTTAAGCTTGATTTTTCTTTATGTCATGTTCAGCTTACTTTTTTTTATGTCATGTTCAGCTTACTTTTTTTTATGTCATGTTCGGGCTTATTTTCTTTACAGTCACCCTCGGGCTTTTTTTCTATGTCATGTTCGGGCTTGACCCGAACATCCATGGATCCCCGGAACGCGCTGCGCTTGCCCGAGGATGACAAAGAAAATACAGACACAAGGCACTAGCTCACGATATGCACGCAGAAAGCAACGCGCTTCGACAAAGGTTCACGCCGCCGCCGGTGTTGCGGTCAAGCTGGCAACAGCTTGTCATGTTCGAGCTTGACCCGGACATCTCTCTTATGGATCCCCGGGACGCGTTGCGCCCGAGGATGACAGAAGAAAAAATAATACTGTTATTGCCGGCCTTGTTTTTCTTTTTGTCATTGCCGGACTTGATCCGGCAATCCAGGGATTTCCCGGTCAAACCGTGGAATGACAGGAAAGAATAAAAGTACGGGGAATGACAAAATAATACAGTTACCCTCGGGCGCAGCCAGCGAGCACTCAAGAGCGTCCCCTTGTCAAACCGGCAACAGCTTGTCATGTTCTTGCACGGTTTTTGGAGAAATGGACAAAAAATTAATTATGGACACCCATGTTAAAATATGTTATTCTAAAGCCCTGATTTGATGATTATTGTGGGCTGATTTCTTATTGTGAAATTTAAAAATTTAAGTATATGAAAGCAAAAAAGTTTTGGGTGTTGATGATGCTTTGCGCGTTGGCATCCTGTGCTCTGGCACAAACGAAAATGGACAAGTTCCTCGGCAATCTCAACGGAGCAGTCCAGATTTACGAGCGCTATGAGAGCCTGTATAACCGAGTGCGCCGTATGCGTCCGACCAAGGTCAGCGATTACGGTACCGTTGTACACCAGCCTTATGCGCGCCCGCTCAAAAGTCTGACTTGGTCAAACATGCAGATTGAGCGTCAGGGACCGTATTTGTATGTTTGGGAAGTAAGAGACGGCAAATTCGTCGCTCGCGGCAAGCACGCGCTTACCGTAAACAGTCGGGGCAAGGTATATGATTGCTATATCCTTCGCGGCAGCCAGTTATGCCATTATACGGTTACTGTGGTTGTTCTGGCAAGAAAAGGATATGTTTATCTTAAGGACGACAACAATCGCACCCTTGAGAGTTATACTTTTGCAGACAGATAGAGAAGGGGGCTTCGGCTCCCTTTTTTTAATGTGTCGTGTTTGCTATATTTTAAGAATTTCCGGCTTATATTATAGCCATTGTCAACAGGAACAATGCCGATGAAATGTCAGGAATTTGATTTGAACCACGCCCTCGGGGTCAAAATTTTTGAAGAAATCCGCTTAGACGGAATGGTCTTGGAAAAAGGCCGCACCCTGAATGAGGAAGATATAATCCAGCTCAAGCTCAGCGGCATAGCCACGGTTTATGGCGCGGTTATGGATGAAAACGACCTGACGCTGGAAGCGGCGCTCGGCGTTGTCGCGGCCAAACTCTGCGGCAAAAATACCGCTTATGTCGTCAGCGGCGACGGTATTTGCAAGATAACCGCTTCGGTTGACGGTGTTTTTCTTTGCGCCGACGACCGGGTTGCCAAATTTAACCGCCAGTCGCATAACCTGATTTTAAACACCGTGCCGCCCTACGGCTATGTTGCTGCCGGCGAAGTTATTGCCCTGCTGGAACTTACGACGCCACTGGCCGAGCAGGCCGCGGTGGACAATATTTTGTTCAGCCTGTCCGGAAACGTCGATTTGTTGCAGGTGGCCGAACAAAGCCCGCGCAAAACCGCTCTGATTTATACCAATTTTTATAATGACGCGGCCGAAACCGCTCATTTTACCGGGGTTGTACGCAAGTTGGTTGAAAATTTTCCCGACCTTCAGCTTGATTATCATGCCGAATATTACGCGCCGCATACGGTCGAAGCCGTGGCCGATGCCGTCGAGAAGGCTGTTGCCGATAAAAACGACGTGATTTTCATTTTGCCCGGGCTGAAAAGCAATTATAAAGATGACGTTATTCCCTCTGCCGTTCGCAGTTTTGCGGACGAAATCGTCAATCTGACGATTCCCCAGGTGGGAGCTTCCGATTTGATTATCGCGCATAAACGCGGACAGAAAATCATCAGCCTGCCGTTTCGTTTTGATGTGACGGAGTCGCCCTTGGCCGTTCATTATATTAAACTGGCGGTTGTCAATGACAAGATAAACGAATACGACTTCGCTCGTCCGCAGAATGTTCTGCTTCCTTCGGGAGGTACTTTGACGCCTGCCGAAAGGGAAAATCTGGTTGCTGCCGGTCAAAACCAGTCTAAGGGCAAAGCGGGCATTGCCGCCGTTATCCTTGCCGCCGGCGTTGGCAGCCGGGCTGGACGCAACAAGCTTATGGCTGAAACCAAAGACGGCAAGCCGCTGTTTCTCAAGGCGGTGGAGGCCGCTATTAAATCAAAGGCCAACCCTGTCTTTATCATTACCGGCAATCAGTCCGCGGCAATGGAAGAATTTCTGGAGGACATTGACGTCAACGTCATTTACAACCCAGCTTACCGTGCCGGTGTTAAAACATCGCTGAATCTGGGGCTTAAATCGGTTCCGGCTTTCTGTGACGGCGCTTTGCTGCTGCCTGCGGATATGCCGAACGTCGATGCCAAATTTATCGATAAAATGATTGCCGCTTATAACAAGGGACAGGAAAAACAGCTTTGCATCGCTTCCTGGAAAGGCGTTAAGCATAACCCGGTCATCTGGAGCAAAGCTTTGTACGGCGTTGCCGACCTTGTGCCGGAAAACGCCGATCTCCGTCCGGTTTTCATGGAACATGAGGATTATACCACGCTGGTCGAAGCGCCTTCCGCCGAAACCCTCTGGGACGTTACCTATGTCAGCGACATTGAAAAGCTGGTTGGAGATTAAAATTTTTTCTAACAGCTGCACCAGTAGCTGCCGTCATACATGCATCGGCCGCCGGTTACGTTAACGCAATAACCGCCCCTTGACTTGAAAATATAGTGGGTTGTACTGGTAGCTTCCCAATTGCTCATGGTACAGGTTTTGTATTTTAGTCTGAGCGTGGCGCCTCTTGAATCTTCCTCGCAGTCGGAAACGCAATAAGACAAGTCGCAGCTGCAATTGTAGCAGCTGCTGCCGCGGTAAAACATCCATACCTGTAGATTAGCATAACCTGATTTGGGAAAAGAGTTAACTATTAATGAAACTACAAATTTTTCTGTCTACCAATGATAGAACTACATAATTTTTTTTGGGCTAAAAAAAGCCCCGCTGTTGCGGGGCTTTCAAAATATTAAAGTCCATTGACGTTTGTACAGGTTGCTCTCCTGCCGCAAAGATAGTCATAACCGGAACCGGATTGGTAGAACATGCAGGCGAATACCATGATGCCGCTGGCGTCGTCGCCTAAAGTGATGGATGCCTGCTGAGACGTGTTCTTGGCGGAAAATTTTGTTTCGGCGCCGGAACAGGTGCTTGTTTTGCCAAGCATCTGAATCGATGACTTGGAACCGGCATCAAGTATAAAACTCAACCCTTTTCCGCCCCAGCAGGTCAAACCGCCCATGTTGGTCATGGTACTTCCGTTTTGCAGCCGGAAAACCAGTTTCTTGCTGTCATTTGTGCCTTCGTTGTATTCAAGCTCGCCGCTGCCCAAATCCAGAACGCTTCCCGAAAGGGTAATTTCCACCTGTGATTTGCCGGTCGAATAAGATGCGTTGATAACACCGTTGTAATAAGGTGTTGTTGACGCTTGTTTGCCTTTGTTCAGATAGACGTTGGCTCCGGTAATTTTGACGGCATTTTTGGTTGCCGAAGCTCCGGATATGAACTTCATAACGTTAATGTTATGCGTTCCGTTCGTTATGTTGAGGTTTGAGGTCGGATTCATATCCAGCCTTTCATAAATTTCGGTTGTCCCGGTTCCCGATATTGTCAGAGTTTTGCCTTCGGCAACCGACAGAATGTTGGCATAAAGTTTTCCGCCGGCTGAACCGTAACCGAAATTAAAATCGGAGTTGATATTCATATTGCCGTTGGCAATCAGGCTGCCGTTGGCAAAATAATTGTTTCCCGAGCTGATTGTTACGGTATCGGCCGTAAGTTTGTTTCCGCCGACATTGACTGTTGCGCCGCCGAAGACAAATTCCTTTGCCGTGATATCAGCCTGAATGGTTGAGCTGCCGGCCAGCTGAATGACATTGGCGCTCAGAGAGGTTTTGCTGCACAGCGAACGTCCTGTCTTATCGGCCGAATAGATGGTTGTTCCGTTGCCGATATATAAAGAAACGGAAGTGTCGGAAATATTGCTCATCAGCACAACCTGCTTGCCACTCATGCTGTAGCTGGAAACTTCTCCGATATTGTTGACAAAAACCGCATTCGGAAAATCTTTCTTCAGATCGCTTTCGCAGGAAGCAGTTTCGGCGGTTTTGCATTTAGACTGGCAGTCTGACCAATATTCGGCACAGCCGTATGGATGAGAAACGTCATCCCTGTTTCTGCAGTTGTCATTATAAGCGGTTTTACACTTGCTGGAACAGTCGGCCCAGTATTCGGCGCAGCCGTAAGGTGTCGATACGGCCGTGCGGTTGCTGCAGTTGTCGGCATAGGCTTTCTTGCAGACCGAAGAGCAGGGTGAAGGATAATAGGTTTCGCAGCCGTAGCTTCCCGAACTTACGCCCGACGGACAGGAGCAGCCGGTGTATT
>ERZ779809.307-NODE-307-length-12621-cov-3.83662_pt1 | contig 12621 bp, 12 predicted proteins | sample MGYA00511096_ERZ779809 | MGnify/ENA primary metagenome ERZ779809 (study PRJEB29588, sample SAMEA2157192) | human gut metagenome | biome: human gut; feature: human-associated habitat; material: faeces | place: Denmark | collected 2008/2010 ...
GCTTGCCCGGATCGGCCTTGCTGCCTGCCCATGCCGAAACCGCAAGCAACAAGGAGCATAACAATATTGATAATTTCTGCATATAATATTAAGTTGTATTTAATGTTTTTTATTTCACTGTAACAACCACACGGGCGTAGCGCGTAAGGCACGGCGTGCCGCTGTCGGTAACGGCGAGTATGATGTGCATCGTGCCGAGACGGCCGCCCTTGGGCACTATAAAGTAAGCGTCACGGCTGTCGTGGCCCACTATCTTTAGCGGACTGCCCGTGCGCGCCGTAGCCACGTTGAAGGTTCCCGGCTCGGGATAGTAGAACCAGCTGTACGAAAGGCTGTCGCCGTCGGGGTCAGATGTGCCTGCTGCGCTCAGCCTTATGGTGTCGCCCGTGGCGGCTGTCATCTCTGCCGGACATGCCAGTGCGGGCACAGGCGGATGGTTGGCCTCGCCGTAGTCCTTCACGGTCCAGTCCATGCGTGCTGCAAAGTCGTTCTGATAAGCCTCGCGCCAACGCCATATCGTGGCCTTGTTGCTTGTGTGCCATGAGCCGTCGCAGCCCATCACCTCGTCTTGCGCGTCGGTCCATATCGGTCTTGTCTCAGGCTCAATAAACCAGCGCTCCGTGCGCGGCTGATACAGATCGTAGCGTCCGCCCCAGCTGCCCCAGTCGGGATGCTCGGCACAGCCCAGTCCGTTGTCAATGAGATACATAAACGTGGGCGAGTCGCCCTCCATCAGAAACTTCATGTAGGGATACTGCTTGCCCAGTTCGCCCTTGCTGCGTATGTGCTCGTCGAGCCACGGATTGTCAACTATGCTGAAGTCGGCTCCGGCAAAGCGGCCGTGAAACTTGTCGCCGCTGATGCCGCTCCATGTGGCGTAATGGTATCCGCCAAGGCGATGGAAGCCCGGACTGACGATATAGAACAGGTCCTTGAACGTCTTTCTTATCCACACGCCGCTGTCGTCCTGGTCTGAAATGGCATACACGCGGAGCTTCGACACAAAAGCCTTAAGCTCGCTCTCGCTGCGCGTGGCCTTAACCTTCCACAGGGCCTGTGCCAGACAGTTGGGACCGCCCCACACAAGCACCCACACCGGACGGCTGTCGCTGCGGTCTACGGCCTTGATTATCAGTTCGGAGCCTTCAGAGTCCATGCCCTTGCCCACGGCGTGCATGCCGTAGTCGGGGCGTCCCTCCTTTATCACCGACAGCAGATAGCCGGCCGAGGGATAGCCCTTCTCGTGCTTCAGCAGGTTGTCTCTCACCTTGCCGTATGCCGTCACAATCTCGCGTATGCGCCATGCTGCCGTCTCCTTCTTCTGATGCACCGACGTTGTGGCAACAAGTCCCTCAACGTCCCACTGGTTAGAGTATGTCAGGAAGCGCACCATCGACATTGCGTCGTCTGGTTCGTTCTCAATGTCCGTAAGCACTATCACGCGGGGCTTGCCTGCATTGCCTTTATCTGCCGCGAAAAGCCTCAGCGGCTGAAGCACGGCAATGACAACAAACAGTAATGTAATCTTGATTTTCATGGTATTAATATTTTTCTGATTTTCAATCACTTGCTGATTATGTTCCGCTAATATAACATTTTTTGCGGCGAGGCACGCAACGCAAAGCACAAATAGCAGTCGAATAATCAAAAATCAATATATCTGAAAGCCGCAGACATTAATCTCAAAGTTTTAAAAAGCAATAAAAAACAACAGTTTATTGCGCCATGTATAATAAAAAAGCTAATTTTGCACGACGACACGCAGTTGTTATCATAACAACATTCTGACCTACATGGCAAGTATCCTTATAGTTGAAGACGACCTTACATACGCAACCATGATGCAGACATGGCTGCGCAAAAAGGGTTTCACGGTTGAGAGAGCAAGCTCCGTAAGCGCCGCGGCACGGGCCGTGACCGACAGCACGGGCTTCGACCTCATACTGTCTGACCTTCGTCTGCCCGACCACGACGGTCTGTTTCTGCTCAACTGGCTGCGCAAGAAGAACATGCAGACGCCCTTCATCGTGATGACGAGCTATGCCGAAGTGCAGAACGCCGTGCTGGCCATGAAGTCGGGAGCGTGCGACTATATAGCCAAACCCGTGCAGCCCGACATCCTGCTGCAAAAGATAAACGACGCGCTCGACAGCCACAACGCCGATGCAGCAGCCACGGCAGGCGCTACACCGACGACAGCGACAACACAAGCAGCCCACGGCAACAACGCGGCGGCAGAACAGAAGCCGCACACGGCCGCCAAGAAATACATAGAAGGCACGAGCGAGGCCTCGCGCCAGCTCTACGACTACGTAAACCTCGTTGCGCCAACGCCCATGTCGGTGCTCATTCTCGGAGCCAGCGGCACGGGCAAGGAGTATGTGGCGCGCCGCATTCACAGCCAGAGCAGCCGCGCCGGCAAGCCCTTCTTTGCGCTCGACTGCGGAGCCATACCCAAGGACGTGGCGGCGTCTGAGTTCTTCGGATACACCAAGGGAGCCTTCACAGGCGCCACGACAGACAAGCGCGGAGCCTTTGAGGAGGCCAACGGCGGAACGCTGTTCCTCGACGAGGTGGGCAACCTAACCTACGACGTACAGGTGCAGCTGCTGCGTGCCCTTCAGGAGCGCAAGGTGCGCCCGTTAGGCTCGCCCAAGGAGATAAGCGTGGATATCCGACTGGTGTGCGCCACCAACGGCAACCTGGCTCAGCTCGTGGCCGACGGAAAGTTCCGCGAAGACCTTTATCACCGAATCAACGAGTTCACCATATACATGCCCGAACTTAAAGACCGCGGCGCCGACCTGTTTCTGTTTGCCGACCTCTTTGTCAGCCAGGCCAACGAGGAGCTGGGACGCAACGTGGCGGGATTCGACGACAAGGCGTCGGAGATGCTTGCGCGATACAGCTGGCCGGGCAACCTGCGCGAGCTTAACAACGTGGTGAAGCGTGCCACCCTGCTTACGCGCGGCTCATACATCGGCACCGAGGAGCTGTCGAAGGCCATGACGCGCCCCATGAGACAGGAGCCAACAGCCCTGCACGACGAACAGACCGAACGACAACGTATAATAGACGCCCTGCGCGCCACCGGCGGCAACAAGACCAAAACAGCCCAACTGCTCGCCATAGACCGCAAGACGCTGTATAACAAGATTCAGAAATACAACATCGAGGCGTAACGGGCATTTGCCAATTGAGAATGGAAAAACAAAGTTCGGCGTCAGCCAATTATGATTACTCTTGTGGCGATTAAAAGGGTGATGCTTTAAGGCTACAAGTTTCACATATTAATATTATTCATAATTCATGCTGCATACGTATTTAATTGCATAAAATTACGTTTATGCCGAAATGTCATCCATTACGATTGGTTTGTGTTATTGCTTTCCATAAAAAAGTCATGTGTAATTCATGGTTTCATAAGTGAAAAACATAATTACACATGACTGTAAACCAGGAAAATATTTAATTTTGATAAAAAGTATATTATTGGGCAATCAACAGTTTATTCTTTCTATCCAATATTTTACACTTTTAGAAACGGCACTAGCATCAGTGGAATGCACAACTTCCAAAATTACATAACCACTTGGCTCAATATTCTTGTCTTGACATCCTATTCGTTTTAAAGTGTTATTCAATAAATTATTATCCTCTTTCCGATTAGCCAATTGTATCAGAACCTCTCCTTTTTTCTCACTTTCAATAATATCCATATAAGGAATACCTTCTTTTTCTAAGGAAAATTCACAAGCTAACATATCCCAATACCAAATAAAGATCTTCCAATTATCATAAGAACCCACTTCATTTTTCCATGTCGCTGTACGATGATGTCGGGTTATTATATTTTTCAATTCATCCACATTATCTACAATATATTGCTGCAACTCTTTGTCAGACTTAAATGTCTCTACAAATTTTCCTTCAGCAATATTGTAATAAGGCTCTGCTAAATATTGTAACCATCGGCCATAACTTCTACGTCCTCCTTTTTCCCACTTCAAAGGTTTTGAGAAATCATAATCATCTTTATATGTAGCTTGCATATAATAATGTCCTTGCATAAATCCAACACCAATAACTCCTGGATTACCGTTTGCATTTGTCATGCAGAACCAGTCATTTTGATCGGACATACCTTCAACCAGCCAACCTTCTTCTTTCCATTTCGACAAAGAATTATCCCATATACTTGTATCTTCTGTATGAACTGGTCTTGATTGTTGCTCAGAATCTTTCTCTTCGGATATGTTTTCTGAAACTGTTTCAAAATTTACATTCTTCAATGAATTAGGAAGTACATTCAAGTCAACTTTTATACGTTGCGACTCTTTTTCTACACTTCCATCATTACTTTTTGCATTACGATAAGCATCAGAGAAATTTTCCAGCGTATTTCGTTTATATTTGTCATCAAATCTAAAATTATCACCATACAAGTCTTTTCTAAAAGCTTCTACAATACAGAAAAGATTATCCAATAAAGGATCAGGTGAACCGCTCTTATCTTTCCGATTCAGATTTTCATCATCTTCATCAGGGCAACAATACTCTATAAGTTCTTTAACAGAATTGCTTACTGTTGCTATATATTGTGGATCACAATGCATTGCCACATAAGATGTTTGAAATTCAAGACGTATTTTTCCTTCGTCCGAAAGGCTATGTTCTTTGATTATGTCACATAAAGAATGAAGATAGTCTTGATAAATACGAAGCTTCTCCTCAAATATCTTTGCTGCTCTCTCACGTTCGACGTCATCATCACTTTGACCTTTGAGAAGTATCATTGTTATAACTGCGGTAATGATAACGCCTAAAACTGCTGCAAACATCTCATACCAAAGTTCCTTACCTGTAAATAATCGCAAATATACAGCAAAGAAACATGCTATGACAACCAAAATTGTTACTACACAAACTGCTTTTTTCTGAGTTAGTTTCATAAAGTAAAATATTTTTAAATAATAAGAGAGTGCATTGCCATTTTCAACACACTCTCTCAATCTTAAATTACATCAATTACGCTTAAACCACGTTCTACCTTCGTTTGTAGAATAATAAAGCCCTTTTGAAGTCTGGGCCAAGATTTCTCTTCCGTTATCTGTCAAATCATGGAAATCACCACATGATGAGCCACAAAAACGTTGAAACCATGTTCTACCACCATTGGTAGAATATTCCAATTTAGTTGCTGTTTTTGGAGAAATGCGAATCAATTCCTTTCCCCTGTTAATCATTTGAGACATATTAAAGATTTTTTAGTTTTGTCCTATCTAACGGGTTTGGACTTTCCGGATTATATATTCTTAATCAAATATCATTCACAATAGTTTCCAGTCGTGCTTCTTTTTCCTCTTTTGAAATTCGTGCCGACGGGTGATTAGTACGATATGCAGGAATACTAAGGCCGGGAAGCGAAACTTTAGCCACATCATTAACTGAAAATGAAGACAAGGCAGTAAACTTTGCCTCATTCCAACAATCAAGAATCTGCCTGTCGTAGTTTCCTGTGAGAAACAGTATAAGGTCCGGCTTGAGTATATCTATCTCTTCTCTGATAACCATGAAATGTTGTTTCTGTGCATCATAAATCTCATTTCCGCAAAATCCGGAGCCTTCAGCCTTACCCACTTTTACAATGTTATTCCACAAATAGGCTATCCGTTTATTAGGAAAGCGGGCGTTCAATAACGACACAAAACGGTTGAATCCATAATGAAAAGTGCCATAGCGTTTACCATTGTAACTAAAGCCGGATGGTTTGTAATAAGTGGCATAGAAATTTTCGTATAAACCCATTACAGACTCCATAGTTACGTCCGGATTGAATACAGGAGAAGGCGGTGTTCCGAAATCATCACATTTACCAAACCAACTGTTGGTTTCCTTTCCAAAAATCATGATTTTCAGATCTGCATCGGCATACCACTCTTCATTAGGTTGATCATTTTCCCATTTCACCACACTTAACAAGAATGGATAAGATGGTTTTGTTACAGCTTGTCCTGTGTCGGTCAAGGCCTGAAGAGCGGTGCAAGTCTCCTTCCATTTAGAAGAATAAAGAGATTTTAATTGTTCGTTTAGTTTCATATAAATAATACAAATATGTCCGCTGGCTCCAAACAGACTAGGTTTAATTTGTGTTGGATATATATACAAAAAGCGTGGAGCCTGTCTGTCACCCATTCTACATATTAAAAACTTTCACATTGCCCGGATTGTCGAAATGATCAACGCTGAAAGCCCCATGCCGCTGTAGAGATATAATAAACTCAAGGACATTACATAAATGACACGTCTTTTAAGAATTTATATAATATACACCACCATAAAGGGCGTCCCCGTTGCTTTGTCTTTTGACAATCCATAGAGTTTGCGAAGTTCTAACACGTCAAAACCAAAGCGTCCAGTTACGCTTTTTTATATATATGTCTGCCCACCCTATTCCCTACAGGGCTTTCAGCATGGGTAAGACTTTACAAAAATAAATGTTTTTTTCTAATACTGCAATTTTTTTATCTAAAAAGCAATTTTATTATTCTGTAAAGGGATAAATCTGTAAAAATGAACTGAGATACAATTTCTAAAAACTTGTCGCAGACATATCATTAAGGTAATTAAAATTTTCAACCATACCATAAATCACTTTTAACATGGGCGTGAATCTGTATCTCTGAGAATATAAAGTTTCTAGTGACGAAAGACAGTAAAATTACCACTTTTTGATAATTACATGACTGATTTTATCTTTTGGAATGCCACCCAAAATATTTTGTAATACATGATGACTGTCATTTTTTATTTCTATGACACACAAACAGAATTTTTAGATATTTTTCTAAAAACATCTGACAGCTAAAAACTCTACAATGTTATTTTTCAATGTGTCATATTTTATTCGTACATTTGCATAGTCAACTTAACTCTATACATTCAGCAAAAACATCGTAACATGATCAGGAGAATAATTATTGCGACTTTGGTCTTAATGTGCATCGTGCCATACACGGCTAAGGCGGACACTACTCTGAGCGAAAGAATATATATACTTTCTTCTGTATGGAAAGAAATAAGCAACAACTTTGCATTTCCTGAGAAATTCAAGGAGACTAATCCTGACAGTCTTTACAGATGCTATCTTACTAAGGTCTTGAATGCCGAAAGCGAACAGGAGTTTTCGGACTTAATGACGCAGTTCATGGCTCACTTCAACGAGGGACACACGCGATTTAACGACAGCAACATCATACGCTACAGGGTGCCGCTGATATTTACGTGGGCAGGAGACAAACTGCTGATAACCAACACAACAAGGCAGTTAAAACCGCTGTTGCCTATTGGCAGCGAGATTAAGAAGGTGGACGGCCTGACGCTCGACGAATATCTGCAAAGGCATGTCTATCCGTATGTTTCGGCTCCCAACATGGAATGGAGAAAGAGAAAGACTCTCGACATATTCCTTACAGACAAGGAAGGCGCGGAATATCATATTGAGATAACAACTCCTAAGGGCAAGACCATAAACACAAAGCTCATGACAAGCATAAGGAACTACGACGACACTGACGACTGGAGCATCAGGCGCGACACGGCAAAATGCCGCATAAAGAAGCTGCCAGGCAACATCATGTATATGAAGATGAGCACGTTCACGTTGCCCGGCACAATAAAAAGCGCTTTTGAGAATAACCTCTCTGATTTCTTGTCTGTCAAAGGCGTGATATTCGACATACGCGGAAACCGAGGAGGAACAGACGAGTCGTGGCACAACATAATAAGACATATCGCCGACAGAAACACTAACATATTCGACGGCTTAAAGATTATGACAAGAGTGGCTAACACGGCTTACGAGATGTACGGCAAAAATGTCAGCCAACTGGCCGACTACTATAACGGCGTGGCCATGCAGCCCGTTCAGGAAGGCTGGTTCGTGATGAAGAACAACACGCCCGACTCGTTAAGAATAACCGCCCCCGTTATAATTCTTGTTGACGGATTTACGGCATCGGCAGCCGAAGACTTTGCCGCAACAATGAAGAACCTGTCGCTCGGCAAGATTGTAGGCACGCCGACAGCGGGCGTGATAAGCAGTCCTAAATTCTGCAACTGGGGGCACGGCTACTCGTCGCTGATAGCTGAATGCCGCTTCACCAATCCCGACGGTTCCGATATTATCAACACCGGCATACAGCCTGACGTCTGCGTAGAATATACCGAAAGCGACGCACTGGGCAAAACCGACTCGGCACTAACGGCTGCGCTGAAGATGCTGAAAGGCAAAAAATAGAACAAGACATCAACCCCTATCAAAACAAAATCATGATTATGTCCGTTTTGCTCAGTCATTATATGGCATAGCAAAACGGACATAATGCAATATATAAAGAACATTTATTTTATTATATGGCGCTAAGCATGCCGCTCTTTTTGCCGTTGCGGCCTGAGCATCAGCCACACCCCCGACATACACAACAGCCCTACGCTCAGCAGCGTAAACCATATGCAGCGCTCATTGCCCGGAATACGCACGTCGTAGGGGTTATCCGGATTATACAGCACCTCGATGCTGTCGCCTTCACTACAGAATGGCAGATAGCACTTCTCCGATATATACGTCTTGCCGTAGCGCTCTGTCTCGTAGCTTACGCGCATCTCCCAGTGCGTACGCCTCTTCCGGTACCGGTATTCTCTCTTATAGCTGAGCTTGTCTATCACGCCGGTGGCATGGCCAAAAGCGCCTGAAGCCTTCGACAGCGACACAAAGCCGTAGACGCCTCCGCCGAGAATGAGCAGTCCTACGACAAAGAGCAAAAGACAAATAATCTTATTGCGAGACGACACCGCACATCTCCCCTCCGTGCCCTGCTCCGAATATCGTTTATCTGTTGTGTATTTCATAATCTAAACCATTTCTGCTACAAAGATAGCCAAAGGCGAGAGCAACGGCAAATAAAAAAACAACAAAGTTTTTTGATTTAACACTGCCGAGCCGCATCCTATCTTATCTAAAGATAGCCAAAGGCGAGAGCAACGGCAAATAAAAAACAACAAAGTTTTTTTCATTTGACACTGCCGAGCCGCATTCTATCTTATCTAAAGATAGCCAAAGGTAAGAGCAACGGCAAATAAAAAACAGCAAAGTTTTTTGATTTGACACTGCCGAGCCGCATCCTATCTTATCTAAAGATAGCCAAAGGCGAGAGCAATGGCAAAAAACGGCAAAGTTTTTTCATCTGACTTTGCCTTAAAATTATTATATTTGCAACAAAACAAACATCAGACAAAGAATAATGAAAATATATGAAATATGCTTCAGCCCGACGGGCGGAACCGAAAAGGTGGCTGGATTTATTGCCGCAAAGCTCGGCAGCGACATAGTAAACATTGACCTTACCGACCGCAAAGCCGACTTTAAGGGCGTTGCTCTCAACGGCGACGACGTGGCCGTGATAGCCGTGCCGTCGTATGGCGGACGCGTGCCTGCACCGGCAGCTGAACGCATAACGCAGATAAGCGGCAACGGCGCAAGGGCCGTAATAGTATGCGTATACGGCAACCGTGCCTATGAGGACACTTTGGTCGAACTGCAAGACTGCGCCCTTAAGGCAGGATTCAGCATCGTAGCAGCCGTGGCAGCCATAGCCGAACACTCTATTGTCCGCCGATATGCCGCCAACCGCCCCGATCAGGACGATTATACCGCACTTAACAAATATGCCGAACAGATAGCCGCCAAGCTGAACAGCAACTACTCTGCCACGCCTGCAATACCCGGCAACAGACCGTACAAGAAGGCCGGAAGCGTAGGCTTCGTGCCCCGCCCCACAGGCCAATGCACAAGCTGCGGCCTGTGCGCCTCCAAATGTCCGACAGGCGCTATCAGCACGGACAACCCTGCAAAGGTGGACAAGAAGGCCTGCATATCATGCATGCGCTGCGCCGCCGTATGTCCTCACGACGCAAGAAAGGTGAACAGACTGCTCCTCTCTGCAGCAAACATAATGCTGAAGAAAGTATGCTCAACAAGAAAAGAATGTGAGCTTTATCTCTGACATCACAGGGCGTATGACTGTTTCCGGCATCTCACTTACAAGATTCCCCTACCCCTGGCAGCAGCACTTATTTGTAAACATTCTTCATGTTTTCCCGACCGTTTAACGCTCTCAGAACACGCATGCTCTTCGCCATACCGCGGTTTTGGGCAGAAAAGGGCAAAAAACGGGACGTTTTGTTAAGGCGCTGACTGACAGGGAGTTGCAGCAAATAATAGTAAAAAGTGGAAGTGTTAAAAAACATAACCGGCCCACTTACGCATAAAAAGTGGCCCGTTTACGGATGAAAAGGTGCCATTTCCGAGGCTCAAACTTATGATTTCAGGCCCAGAAATGGCTGATTTTAGTGGCATTTGCCAGCTTGTCTGCAAACGTATGTTAATAAAGCGACGTTCTTATTGTCACTTCATTAACATACGTTTACTTTTTGTTTTCCAGATTGAAAAATATTTTTGTCATAAGTTTTTACCGCCATCTCCACGCCTCATTTAAACTATGAAATAAAAAGCGCCTATGAAAAATCTAACCAAAATCAGCTCAATATAAAAAATACAGACCGAATACTAATAACCGATTTTGGTTAAAAAATTTTTCATTATTTTGCGTTATCTTTTGTTTATATTTATATTTTTATTTAATTTTGTCGACGAACTAATATATCTGTTACCTCCGGTGAAGCTGAACACAGTTCACTGATAACGGCGGGCATAAGGTCCTGCTGGTGACAGAATGTGGTCGGGGCCTCAAGTGCAAGGCCCATCAGGCTAACACCGGATAAGGTATACAATTTACTTATTTTGCATATTAAAGACATTTACCTGCAACTTGTTACTAACTTAAAGATATTTACAGGCATAAGCTTTGTTATCTGAGAATTGAGCAAACATTTCCTGACGGGTGTGTCTTTTAATTATGTATTTAGCGCTTAACCGCAATACGCTAAGACAAAATGTGCTCGTTGTCTAATGAGAACACCCGGCGAGGCGGGCAAACCTCAAACACCGGATTTGCCTCCGATGTGTCCCCCAGAACGTGTAAATCAGCTAAAGGGGTGTCCCCCCGTAGTGTCCGGAGACAAAGTGCCGACCCGCCCGACAAGCCCGACCAGGATACTGTGTGGTTCCTGATGAGGGCTGCATACGGACAGGAGAGAAAAGCCAAAGACATACTTGAGGCGGAAAACATAGAAGTGTTCCTGCCCGTAACCAACAAAATGCGCATAATAGGCGGCAAGCGCAAGCTGATAACAGAATCGTTGATACCCAACTTTCTGTTTGTACACACCACCGAGAGAATGATAAGAAAATACGTGGGAAGCCCCGGGCTCAGTTTTCTTCATCACTATTATATCCCCAACAAAGACGAAAACGGCTGTCCGATAGGCAAAAGCGGAATAAAGCCGCTCATAGTTCCCGACGACCAGATGGAGTCTTTCCTCAAATGGTATGAAACTGAAGACGAGAACAAGATGTTCATCTCCGACACTGAGAGCGACATATCCAAGGGGGACAAGGTGAAGATAATAAGCGGTAAGTTCACCGGATTCAGCGGCTTTGTCTGCCGCGTAAAAAGGCAAACCCGCGTGGGGGTAACCATCAATGGCTTCGGCACGATAGTGACGGCATACGTCCCGAAGGCATTTTTACAAAAAGTCACAGAACAGTAAAGAAACAAATTATATCTACAGCAAATATATTTTAAACAGATATGGATATCTTAATCGGTAAATTTGGTAATCAGCCATTTAAACTGACCGAACCAAGCATAAGCCGCGAGCATGCCTTGTTTCATCTTGACGAGGCCACCGGCAAAATGACCCTTAGAGACAACAACTCGACCAACGGCACATGGATAATGTCGGCTAGCGGCAGCTTCAAGCGGCTTACGGGCGAGGTTCCGGTGAGCCTCAACACGCTTGTGCGACTCGGGGCAAGACACACCTTCCGCATAAAGGAGCTTATGGCGCAGCAGCCGCCCAAGACCGACGACGCCGTGGACATAAGCGAGCTGCGCAACATCTACGAGACCTACAACCGCAACAAGATGTCGCTCGAGGCCAAGACGTCGAACATAATGATGATGAGAATGGCGTCGCTGTCGCTGGGAAGTATCTTTGCCATACTGCTGACGATGCTTCTGCCCAAGGACTTTGCAGGCGACACCACCGCCAGCGCTGCCATCAAGGTGGCAGGCAGCATCATAGCCATAGGCTTCTCGTGGATCATAGTTGACGTGAAGAACCGCAGCCTCATACAGCGCAAGGACCAGAACGAGCGCTTTTTCAGGAAGAAATACTGCTGCCCCAAGTGCGGCTACCACTTCGGCACAAAGCTCTATGAGAACATCCTGGCCGAGGGCAAATGCCCCAACAGCAGCTGCAAGTGCAAGTTCAAGGGAAAATAACAACCTTAAAAAGACATCATATTATGAAACACACAAGCATGATTAAGCTGATATCGCTGTCGCTGATGCTACTGCTGACAGCAGCGGCATTTCCGCAGAAGACCTACGTGGTGTCGGTCGGCATAGGCGAGTACAAGTATCCGCAGGTGGCCCC
>ERZ779809.323-NODE-323-length-12255-cov-1.89221_pt1 | contig 12255 bp, 9 predicted proteins | sample MGYA00511096_ERZ779809 | MGnify/ENA primary metagenome ERZ779809 (study PRJEB29588, sample SAMEA2157192) | human gut metagenome | biome: human gut; feature: human-associated habitat; material: faeces | place: Denmark | collected 2008/2010 ...
CCAGTCTCCAGAGCTTGAATACTTGGAACCATGATGATTTGCCTTGTAAAAATCCACAGAAAGCTCATCCCCATACTCATTAACAAGCTTCTTTTCTACCTCAGATGATATATCTCCGCCGAAAATACCACTAAACCTGCCATCCGTGAGCTTCAGCACAAGACACATATCGTTTCTGTCTAAGGCAGTATCATAAGGCCCCGGATACATGCACATGATACCATCAGCTTCTTCATTTGCAGTACTGCGCGAACCTGATGCATCATTTATTTCAATCGAATCCCCCTTTGACATAAGGCATATATCAATTCCTGCTTCCTTAGCTTTAAAAAGCAGCTCCTCCATAGCTTCCTCATTAGTCGCCGCTTCTGCCACAACTATATGCTCTATAGTATACCCACTGTCTATCACCTCAGACAATCCGCTTATATGATCACTGTCTGCATGTGAAACAAACCAGTATGATATACTCTGTATGCCGTTATACTTAAGAAACGGCATAATCACATTATCGCCAAGCTGTTTTCGGTCAGAGCTTCCTCCATCAATAAAGATGCATGTGCCTGACTCAAATCGGTAAAATATGCCATCTCCCTGCCCCACATCAAGTATATCAAGCTGCGCAGCAGTTTTTGGCTTCACAAGTAAAATTGCAAGCAGGACTGCTGTACACACCACTCTTTGGACACTGTAAAGGATTTGGCCTTTTTCTTTTGAGTCACACTCTATGGCTCGTTTTTTAAGCGAAAATGCCACCAAAAAGCCACTCATAACAGCGTAAAAAAGGAAAATCCTGTATCCATCAGGAGCTCCTGTGATAACCGATGCCCCCGGAAGCTTCATAACAAGACCGCAAAGCACCTCATAGAGCTTTAACACCGCAAATGCAGGAAACACCAGCAGTTTGCCGGGCATCACGCCAAAGCAGCCTGCGGCAGACGCAAGCAGACCCGAAATAAATACGACAGGCAAAGCCGGTATCACAATGAGATTTACAAACACCGCAAAAAGAGGCAGCTCATAATAGTTCATAGCAACAACCGGAAGCATCGGAAGCTGTATGGATACTGATGCCCAGAATTTACCGCCCTTAGAAGCACTCATCACAGGTGTCACAATACCTATAGCAAGTATTGCCCCTACCGAGAACACAAATCCGGCATATTCCAAAACCATAGGATTGTCCCACAGTAGGTAAATGACCATGATGCCGAGAGAATTGAGCATATCTGTGCATCTGCCTAAAGCTGCCGCAAGCATTGTAAGTATGAACATCCCCACGGCACGCCTTGTGGACACGGCATTTCCTGTCATAACAGCATAGCTTAGTATAAGTGCCGCAGAACAGACAAATGCCGCTGTATAGCTCACCCTTCTTTTTCTGAGAAGCTTGTAAAAGGCCATGCCAACTATAGAAATATGAAGTCCGGAAATAGCCAGTATATGTGAAATACCACTGACCTGGTATAAATCCTTTATCTCATCATCCAGATACGACTTGTCTCCAAGCAGCATGGACGAAAGCACTCCTGCCGTTGTCTCATCAGTCACCTCAAGAAGTGAAGCTGACAGCGTATCACGAAGTTTTTCAAGTCCGTGGTAATACCATGCATGTTTACCGGCGCTTGTCTTAATACTGTCTGCATTCACCGAGAAATCAATTCCCTGTGAGCGGTAAAAGCGCGCTCTGTCAAACTCTCCCTCATTGGTTGCAGACTTAAACAAGCCTATCTTGCCGTTAGCTTTCATATAATCGCCCAGATGTGCGCTTTTGCTGTCACAGTATACCACGACATCACCACAGGATATTTTTCTGCCAAAAGCCTTGCCGTACCCGGGCTGCACTACGCAGTCCGTCATATAATACCTGTATGAGAAATACTTGTATTCAGTTTTATAAATCTTCCCCCAGACGATGACAGATTTTTCATCTGTCATATACTGCATATAGCTGTCACGGTTTTCATCCACTGAAGCGTATCTGAATTGTGCTGTTGCAAAAACAGCTGACGATATCAGGATAAGCAAAACAACTATGCGCCTGATACCGGAAAAACTGCCCTTAGACACCACACACTCAGCTATTAAAGCCACAACCAGCATGGCAAAACCCAAAAAGCCAAAGCCCCTGCCATACATACCTGAAACAGTTCCTGCAGTATAGACCAACGCAAATAAAAACATCGGTCTTTTACTAATACTCTTCTCCTCCTAATCCAATCTATTCTATTTTTCAGTTTTTTCCGTGGAATCATCAGAATCCACTATATCCTTATTAAACTCATACATGTCGCTTAGCTTATAATTATAAAGCAGCATGCCGTCATTCTCACCGTCAAGCGATATCTGTACCTTGTCCACAGTATGAAGTGAGGTGAGTGAATTAACTATCGAATACAGCACCACATCCTCTGTCAGCTTATTGTCAATAGTATTTCTGAACGATGAGTCAAAGTTCAGATAGCATATCCTGTCTGCCACAGACACATTGATAAGCTTTGTTGTGCCCGGAAGAGTTGCCTTGAGCTTAGAGCCCTTCGGTCCCTCAATAAGCTGCTCAACAACAAGCTTTTCAAGCGCTATATTTGAGCTGTAATGTATCACTCTGGTCTGTTTTTCAAGCCCTGTACCATCCTTGTCAGCAAAATAAAGCGTGAGTGTCTCCTTCACACTTGTATTAATCTGCTCACCCGGATTCTCAACAAAATCATCAGCACCCATGCTACCGACAATCTCATCATCCGAGTCCACAAGAGGAATACTGTTTACGGTAAATGTCACATATGAAATACTATCCAGCTGTGTGAGCGTGCGGACTACAGAAGCTCTCAAGAGCACCTCCTGCGCAGCCGTAAGGTCATAATACTCCTTGCTGAAATCCACAGTGCAGTTATAGTTTTTCTCGTCATGACCTCTCACAGACACCTCATCCGGAATTGCCTTGCGCAGTCTTGAGTCTTCAGGCTTATCCTGCAGTCTTCCAAGAAGCTCATCCACCTGCTTGTCCACATCTGAGTTTTTGCTTCTAAGCACATATGACTCCGGCACGCTGCTCGTAACATCCATATTCAGACAAAATACCTCAACCGTATTATCTGCTTTTTTCTTTGTGCAGCCGCCCATGGAGAGCAGAATTACTGCAGTGAGCACGAATATAATTATTCTTTTCACGTCAAGCCTCCTATACAATATAGTTGAGCGGTATACGCACATCAAAGGTAGTGCCCTCTCCCATCACACTGTGAGCCTTTATAGCTCCCCTATGCATAAGAATAGAGCTTCTTGTAATGGCAAGTCCCAGACCTGTACCGCCAATCTCTCTCGAATGCGACTTGTCCACGCGATAAAATCTCTCATAGATGTGCTCTAAGGACTCCTCCGGTATACCGATACCGTTGTCCTCTACCTTCAGATAGAAATACTGATGGTCCGCATTTAAGGATACATGAACATAGCCACCGGTCTCGTTGTCATTGTACTTGATTGCATTCTCAATGAGGTTTGTAAAAGCAAGCGTCAGCTTCACCTCATCTATCTCTGCAGTTACCGGTCTGAAGCTCTCGAGTACAAGCTCCACCTGCTGCTTGTCAGCAATCGGCTGAAGTCTCTTCATAATCTGCTCGAGCAGATCATTGATATTAACACTCTCGATATTCAGCGTGGCAGCCGACTTATCCATTTTGACCAGTGATAACAGGTCATTTATTATCTTTGTCTCTCTGTCTATCTCGCTTGTGATATCTCCCATGAACTCTCTGTACATCTCAATCGGAGCCTCATCACCCATGCTGTTGATGGAATCTGCGAGCACCTTCATGGAAGTAAGAGGTGTCTTGAGCTCATGTGACACATTCGATACAAACTCCTGTCTGGACTCATCCATGACCTTCATTCCGCTCATCAGCTCATTAAAATTCCTGCTTATTATAGCAGTCTCCGCATAGTCATCTACATCCAGCTGCTCTTTTCCAAAGCCATCCTTAATGTCTGATATCTCGTCAGAAAGCTTCTTAATCGGAACAAAAAGGTGCAAAAGCACAAGCACACCAAAAAAGAGCACCACCGCACCTGCGATAATGGCAACCGTCACCGCAATCTGTGTCAGATACGACATATTTAGCGATATATTGTCCGTCGACACACTTACAACAAGCGCTCCCTCTATCTTTGAATCCTTGTCGTTTGGATTGCTTATCGGAACAGAAAGCTCGATATAGTGGTTCTTAGAATCGTAGTTTGTAATCTCTGAAGCAGAGAAGGTCTTGATAACCTCCTCTGAGACAATAGTATTGCCATCATCTAAATTGTACGTATCCTTAATAATCTTAAAATGCTTGTCAACTATGAGCACACGGCCCTCATATATAGTAGTAAGAGTGTCAATCTGAGCATCAATATTGCTCAAGTCACTGCCATCCTTATCAAAGTATTTACTTGTGGATATCTTGTTTGCGAGAATCTTTGCCTGACTAAGCACTTCACTTTCGCGGATTGAAACTGCTCTGGACTCGTAGGTGTTAAGTATGCCGAAGCACAGCACCACCTCCGGTACCAGAACGAGAACAAAAATCATGAAAATCAGCCTGGATTTCAGACACTTATAAAATGCAAAATGTACTTTACTCTTAAACATTTTAGAACCTTTCTGAAAGTATTACTTCTGGTTGTAGTAATATCCCACACCCCACTTGGTATGAACGTACTTCGGCTCGCTTGGATTTGCCTCAATCTTCTGACATGCACATCAACCGTACGCACGTCACCCGGGTAATCCTCGCCCCATACAATCTTTAAAAGGCTCTCCCTACTGTACACTTTATTTTCATTTTTGATCAGAATCTCGAGCAGTTCAAACTCTCTTGCAGTCAAATTGATTTCATTATCATTTATGAACAGACGTCTGCTGTCACAGTCGAGCTTGATATCACCCTTTTCAATTACAGATGACTGTACCTGTGGTGCGCGTTCCGGTGAAGTTCGCCTCATGATTGCCTTGATTCTGGCCTTTACCTCAAGAATATTAAATGGCTTTGTGATATAGTCATCAGCGCCGTACTCAAGTCCTAAAATTTTGTCCATGTCATCGCCCTTTGCAGTGAGCATGACAATCGGGACATCAGAAAACTCCCTTATTGCCTGACACACCTCAAAGCCATCCATCTTTGGAAGCATGACATCTAAAAGAATCATATCATATGAATTGGCCTTCGCCATATTTAAGGCCTCCTCACCGTCATATGCGCAGTCTACCTCCATGCCATCCTGCAGCAGACTGAAACGTATTCCTTTTACAATTAACTTTTCGTCGTCAACGACCAGCACTTTTTTTGCCATTTATACACTCCTAATTTACTGTTATATCATCTTTTATTTTATTAAACATCGCTTCACCGATGCCGGACACCCTCGTGATATCCTCAATCGAAGAAAACAATCCATTTTTGGCGCGATCTTCAACAATACTCTTTGCCTTGCTCTCACCAATTCCGGAAAGAGCCATTAGCTGCTCGACAGTTGCGGTATTGATATTGAGCTTGCCATCCTTTACGCCTATATGTTCCTCAGCGCCGCCCTTCATCAGCGAGCCATCTATGCCGGTGGTATATGTGCCCTCAGGTATGTGATCCGACTTAAGCTCCTCTACAGTCGGGAAATACAGCATCTGCCCATCATACAACTCTGATGCCAGATTCCAAAAGCTCTTGTCAGCTGTATCCAGCATGCCTCCTGCCATATCAACGAGCTCACAAACTCTCGCGCCCGGCTTTACTCTGTATACACCGGGATTGGCAACCTGACCACAGATATAGACGCACCACTCAGTAGATTCATCAGTGTCATCTGCTGTGTCTTTTGCCTTCTGCTCCTGTTCTCCATCGGATGAAGCTTTCTTCTCCTTGGAATCAGCAGTCTGTCTGTTTACATCACTTGAAACCACAGCAGTCTGCTCCGTTTCAGAAGCAAAATGAACTGTGGCATCATCCTTTTTACAGCCGCAAAGGCCAAACGCTATTGTTAAAATAAACGCACTTAATAATATTATTTTTTTCATATGGTCTCCTTTGATTAATATCATAATCTCAAAGGAGAAATCGATGTCCTCTTTATTTTACAGACTTTTTGACAGTATTACAAGTGTTGTTTCAAGTTTTTCTATCATTTCGTCAACATCACTCTTTTCGATAACAAGAGGAGGCACAAATCTGAGCACATTGCTGCCTGCCGTAATGACTATAAGGCCTTGATTTAAAGCCTCTGCTGAGACCTTTCCTACAGGAAGGCTGCACTCCACGCCCTGCATGAGTCCCATACCTCTTCTGGCTGTGAGACAGTCGAATTTTGCAACAAGCTCATCAAGCTTCTTCTCCAGGTAAGGTGCAACCTCCTTTACATGGCTTACTATATCAAGACGCTTAAACTCATCAAACACTGCATTTACTGCGGCTCCTACGAACGGATTGCCACCGTATGTGGTGCCATGGTCGCCCGGTGCAAGGGATTTGTCTGCCACCCTCTGTGTCATGAGAAATGCACCAACAGGCACGCCACAGCCGAGTGCCTTCGCACAGGTCATGATATCAGGCTTCACATCATAGTTCTGCCATGCGAACATCTCGCCACTTCTGCCCATGCCGCACTGTATCTCGTCAAGAATAAGAAGAATATCCTTTTCATCACAGAGAGCTCTCACTCCCTCGATAAACTCCTTCTTTGCCGGATAAATACCGCCCTCACCCTGAATAGTTTCCATAATAATGGCGCAGGTTTTGTCTGTCACCTGAGCCTTAACGCTCTCTAAATCATTGAAATCCGCAAATTTAACGCCTGGCATAAGTGGCTCAAACGGCTCCTGATAATGTGCATTGCCGGTGACAGAAAGCGCTCCGATGCTTCTTCCGTGGAAGGAATGGTTCATGGCAATTATCTCATGACCTGCATGGCCGTCTCTTGTAAAGGCATATTTCTTTGCAGCCTTGATAGCGCCCTCAATAGCCTCTGTACCACTGTTGGTAAAGAAAATACGGTCCATTTTGCTTGCCTTAAGCACCTTGTCTGCCGCCTCGATGACAGGCGCATTGTAGTAAAGGTTTGATGTATGTAAAAGCTTATCAACCTGTGCCTTTAATGCCTCCTTGTGGTGCTCATTACTGTAACCAAGTGCACATACAGCTATTCCTGCGGCAAAGTCCAGATATGCATTGCCGTCTGTATCATAAAGATGTACTCCCTCGCCGTGATCGAGTACAAGTGAAAATCTGTTGTAGGTATGAAGCAGTTCCTTTTCTGCCTCATCAATGTATGACTGTTTATCCATATTATTGCTCATTGTTAAATTTCTCCTCCGAATCTCCAAGAATAGCTGTTCCGATTCCTCTGTTTGTGAATATCTCAAGCAGTAAGCAGTGTGCGATACGTCCATCAAGAATATGAACTCTTGAAACTCCGTTATCGATGGCATCTATGCAGTTGTTTAGCTTAGGAAGCATGCCTCCACCGATAAAGCCATCACCTATAAGCTTCTTTGCATCTGAGACTGTAAGCTCTGAAATAAGAGTATTCTTATCTGAAGGGTCCTTATATACACCCTCGATATCTGTGAGGAATGCAAGCTTTTCTGCTGAAACTGCTCTGGCGATAGCACATGCTGCATCATCTGCATTGATATTGTATGTATTGTATTCGTCATCAAGACCGATTGGACACACGATTGGAAGAAAATCCTTCTCGAGCAGGTCATAAAGAATTTTTGGATTGACATCAGTGATTTCACCTACAAAGCCTATATCCTCTCCGTTTGAATACTTTTTCTTTACCTTTAAGAGGCCACCGTCCTTGCCGCTCACTCCGACAGCCTGCACACCAAGCTCCTCAACAAGTGTAACGAGAGATTTGTTTACCTTATTCAGTACCATCTCGGCAATCTCCATTGTATCGGCATCAGTCTTTCTGAGTCCGTTTACGAATACAGGCTCCATACCGACCTTTCCTACCCATTTGCTGATTTCCTTGCCTCCACCGTGTACGATGATAGGCTTGAAGCCAACCAGCTTGAGAAGTGTGACATCCTGGATCACCTGCTTTTTAAGCTGTTCGTCAACCATTGCAGATCCGCCGTACTTTACAACGATAATCTTTCTGTTAAATCTCTGTATATACGGAAGTGCCTCTATGAGCACCTGTGCCTTTTCCATTACCTGTTCCATGTTCTTATCTGCCATTGTACTGCTCCTTATTTGTTAAATCTTGTTATATTTTCTTCGTTAAGTGTGAAATCATAGTAGTTTAAGTCTTCTCTGAATGTCCAGCCCTCTTCCTTCCAGAAGTGGTTTCCAAGCTCATTCACCTTGAATGCTATGATTGACACCTTGTTGATATGCTCTGCCTGAAGTGCTCTCATGCAGGCAACCACCATACTCTTACCGATGCCGCACTTCCTGTAATGCTCATCCACGCATACATGATACAGGCAGCCTCTTCTGCCATCGTGTCCGCAGAGTATCGCTCCAACTATCTTTCCATCTTCTACCGCTACAACACTGGTAGTTGGATTTCTCTTAAGAAATCTAAGGACTCCCTCTCTTGAATCGTCAATAGAACGGATTCCAAAGCCGTGGATGGTCTGCCAGAGGCTGTACACCTCGTCATAGTCATCTATCGTCATAACCCTTATTTCATATTTATTCTCATTACTCATTTTATTAAATCATCCTTATATTTTTATATAACTATCAGCATTATAATGCATCTTTCTGATAATTACTTTCCTATTATTAATTATTACGGGAACATAGGAACCATATTAAGTCCCTCTGCCTCATCGAAGCCAAATAACAGATTCATATTCTGAACCGCCTGTCCTGCAGCACCCTTTACCAGATTGTCAAGAGCACCCATCATAATAATTCTGCCGGTTCTCTCATCAATCACAAAGTTTACATCCACATAGTTGCTGCCCTCAACCCACTTTGTCTCAGGGCAGACACCTTTTTTGAGCACTCTGACAAACTTCTCATTTGCATAATACTTATCGTAAACTGCCTTAATCTCATCATATGTAGGAAGTGTTCCATCAGGCTTTTTCTTAAGTGTCGCATACTCTGTAGCGAGGATTCCTCTGTTCATCGGAACAAGATGCGGAGTAAAGTTGATAAGGATTTCTTTTCCTGCCGCATATCCAAGCTGTTCCTCAATCTCAGGGGTATGTCTGTGTGAGGCAACGCCATATGCCTTCATGCTCTCATTTACTTCACAAAACAGATTAGGTGTCTTTGCACCACGTCCTGCGCCAGATGTGCCTGACTTTGCATCGACGATAAGTGTATCTGTATCAATAAGTCCCTCCTTAACAAGCGGATAAGCTGTAAGGATGGAGCATGTGGTATAGCAGCCAGGATTTGCAACAAGCCTTGTCTCCTTTGTGACCTTGTCCCTGTTTATCTCACACAGACCATATACAGCCTCATCAATAAACTGTGGCGACTTGTGCTCAATCTTGTACCATTTCTCATATGTGGCTACATCCTTGATACGGAAGTCAGCTGACAGATCGACAATCTTTACCTTACTTAATATATCCTCAGTGAGCACGCCTGCCAAAAAGCCCTGTGGGGTCGCAGTGAAAATCACATCAACAGACTCTGCAAGCTCCTCCATATTATCATCCATGCACTTTGCATCAACTATCTGAAACATATTTCCATAGATATCGGCATAATTCTCATCCACATAGCTTCGTGAGCCATACCATGCAATCTCTACCTCTTTATGATTCATCAAAATTCTCACGAGCTCTGCTCCGGCATATCCGGTGGCTCCAATAATACCAGCCTTTATCATAGTATTTCCTCTTTTCATATTGTATTTCTGCATAACCATATAAAATAGGTCTGACGCATCATACATAATAATATAGTACAGTAATTTCAATCCGTAAAGAGAAAAATTATACAAAATTATGTATATTTATACATGAATAATGTATATTTTTTCACTTGCAATATGTAAAGAACTGGTATATATTTATTCTAAAGTAATTATTCAAGGCTTTTAGACACAAAAGCAGTTAATGGTTACCATCTTAAAGAATAAACGAAAAGAGGACACGCACTTATGAAAGACAAAGTTGTATTAGCTTATTCAGGCGGACTTGATACTACCGCTATCATTCCATGGCTTAAAGAGACTTATGACTATGACGTAATCTGCTGCTGCATCAACTGCGGACAGGGAGAGGAGCTTGACGGACTCGATGAGAGAGCCAAATTATCCGGAGCTTCAAAGCTTTACATAGAGGATATCTGTGATGAGTTCAGTGAGGACTACATCGTACCTTGTGTACAGGCCGGCGCAGTTTATGAGCACAAATACCTCCTTGGAACAGCAATGGCAAGACCTGGCATCGCAAAGAAGCTTGTAGAGATTGCAAGAAAAGAAGGCGCTGTAGCCATCTGCCACGGTGCAACTGGTAAAGGAAATGACCAGATCCGTTTCGAGCTCGGTATCAAGGCGCTCGCTCCTGATATCAAGGTAATCGCTCCATGGCGTCAGGACAACTGGAAAATGGATTCACGTGAGGCTGAGATCGAGTACTGTAAGGCACACGGAATTGACCTTCCGTTCGGCACAGATTCAAGCTACAGCCGTGACCGTAACCTCTGGCACATCAGCCACGAGGGACTTGAGCTTGAGGATCCTTCACAGGAGCCAAACTATGACCATCTGCTCGTATTAAGCGTCACACCTGAGCATGCTCCTGACGAGGGTGAGTATGTTACAATGACATTTGAGAAGGGTGTTCCTACATCTGTCAACGGCAAAAAGATGAAGGTAGCAGACATCATCAGAGAGCTCAACCGTCTCGGCGGCAAGCACGGCATCGGCATCATCGATATCGTTGAGAACCGTGTAGTAGGCATGAAATCACGTGGTGTATATGAGACTCCCGGTGGAACAATCCTCATGGAGGCACATGACCAGCTCGAGGAGCTCTGCCTTGACCGTGCCACAATGGAGGTCAAAAAAGAAATGGGCAACAAGCTCGCTCAGGTAGTATACGAAGGAAAATGGTTCACACCACTTCGTGAAGCAATCCAGGCTTTCGTAGAGGCAACACAGGAATATGTTACCGGAGAAGTTAAATTCAAATTATATAAAGGCAATATCATCAAGGCCGGCACTACTTCACCATATTCACTCTACAGTGAGTCTCTTGCAAGCTTTACTACAGGAGATTTATATGACCACCATGATGCAGACGGTTTCATCACACTGTTTGGTCTGCCACTCAAGGTGCGTGCAATGAAGCTTCTTGAGCTTGAGAACAAGAAAAACAATTAATTGTTACAACAAATAAAAGAAAAAGAGATGTGAAATAACAGCAATTATTTCACATCTCTTATTTTTTTAATAATTTCATTCTTTAAATCAAGTGCCTTATCCTTAATGTGTCTAGAAGCACTTTTTGATATAAGCACCCTTGCAATGAGCTTTGAAGCCACATCCCAATGGTCAAGCTTATAATTCATCTGAGCCAAAAGCAAATCAACCGTATCCTGATTCATACCACATATAGGGAAATGCTCAGTCGCAACCGCTCTTGTCATTCCATCAAGAGCCTGCTTATAATAATATTTTTCTGCCTTTTGTGCACTTACAAGCTCTTCACTTTCCGTTGAGATACCATCAGCCGTAAGCTGTTCGATTAAACCGCGATAAAGCCAGGATAGCTTAAGACAAATATATGCCTTTTCACTATACATAGCCCTTTTAACAATCGCTGAAAAAAGTGCCAGCTTAAATCTGTCTATTGCCTCATCATACGAATATAACAAAGGCACCGACTTGCTGCCGGGCTTAAATTTGGCAGCAACCTGCTCCTTAAGCAGCCTTATCTGTGTACTCGATACATGTACAAAGTCGCCATTCATCGCACTATAACCACAATGCGGACACGATGTGACACCATACTTTATTGTATCAATTCCCTTGTAAACCGGTCTGAAATCATCATCAGAGCCAGCAAACCTGATCTTTGATGTCCGTACCGTCAGTGTTTGAAAACTCTGATCACACACCGGACATGTTATATTCTTTGCAAAAACAAAATCCGTTTCATCCTCTGTCTGAACAGCAGCTGCCACCGGAGCATCCCCGGTGGCAGCTGCTTTATCCTCATCATACAGATCATTTATGTCTTCAGGATTTAAACCGAATTTGTCAATACCTGACTTTAAATCCATATTTTACGTATAATCC
>ERZ779809.326-NODE-326-length-12208-cov-1.90019_pt1 | contig 12208 bp, 7 predicted proteins | sample MGYA00511096_ERZ779809 | MGnify/ENA primary metagenome ERZ779809 (study PRJEB29588, sample SAMEA2157192) | human gut metagenome | biome: human gut; feature: human-associated habitat; material: faeces | place: Denmark | collected 2008/2010 ...
AAGAATAACATTGCAAAGGCGGATGCCATGATCAGGTTTGGCAGATAAATTACTACCTTAAAAAACTGTAATTTGTGAATTTTTAGTCTGGCATCAGTGAACCAGTTTGCTAAAACAAGTGCAACCACAATCTGTGGAATAAATCCGATAACCCAGAGGATAAGAGTATTCTTACCATATGTGATCATATCCGATTTAAGAAGCTCGGCATAGTTAGCCCATCCCACAAAATTCGGTCCTATTTGTTTGATTCCGGATCTATAGTATTCAAAAAAACTGAACCTTACCGTATCTACTAACGGAATCAGAGAAAAAATTAAATATGTTATGAAAAACGGAAGAATAAAGATATATCCCCATTTTGCATAGCTTACGTTCTTTCTTTTCTTCTTCATGAGCCAAATTCCTTTCTACCAAAGTCACCTCTGCGAAGCCCAAAGGCTCCGCATGGTGTTTTATTTATCTTATTTCGGCCATGTAACCTTTTTGATATCAGGATAACGCTCTTCAATTGCTGTCTCAAAGTTTTTCTTAGCCTTATCATAATCAACCTTGCCCTGTAAGTAATCGCTGAATGAGTTCTGGATGAGCTCTACACATCCCTGATCATATGCTGAAAGAGGTGCAATCTTGATATTCTCAGCTACCGGTTCAAAGTAAGCAAATGGGTTCTGTCCGCCAAGGAAGTCTGATGCGAATGAATCATCTTTTGCTGCTTCCTTCATTCCTGATTTTGTATTTGTGAAATCAGAGTAATCCTTAGAGATCTTGAGTAAGTTGTCTTTATTTGCTGTTAAAGCAAGGATGATATCCTTAACATGCTTAGGGTTATCTGTTCCTGTTGCTGCGTGGAGGTAAGATCCGCCCCAGTTGTACTCCTGTGGTGGTGTTGTAACAGCCCATGATCCTTCTGCTCCATCCCAGTTTGGTGCAAGTGTGAAATCAATTCCCCATGCTGGGAAAAGGAATGCAAATACCTTTGACTGAGAACCCATTGCTTTGTTCCAGTCATCATTAAACTGGCCTTTAACTTTAGCATCAACATATCCTGCATCAAGCCACTCTTTTGAATCATCTACCCAGTTTGTAATCTTCTTATCCACTACAACCTCATCTGCTCCAGGCTGTACCCATGAGTTGTCGATTGAGTTTCCATATAAACGGAATGTATCAGCGTAAGAAGATAATGTGTAGTATCCCTTTGCCTTAAGCTCCGCTGCTGTAGCCTTTAATGTATCCCAGTCCTTTGTCTTCTCACCGATTACTTCAGGATCATCTGTTCCGAATACATCCTTTGCAATATCGCGACGGTAAACTAAAAGTCCAGGACAGCACTGCCATGTTGAACCTCTCTGTACTCCGTCTGAATCAGAAGCTGTTTTTCTTGTGAAATCGAACTGATCAGCAAACTCTTTGTCGCAATCAATTCCAAGATCCTTAAGAGGCATTGCTACGTCTGCATCTTTATCTGTATATTTGAATACGTAATCTGTCTCTGATAAGAAGAGATCAACCTTGTCATCTGCTGCTGCATCCGCCTGTTTTGAAAGAGCTTCATCAAGCTTCTGCTGGTAAACACCATCCTGGTTAGGATTTACTATCCAATGAATTTCTGTGCCATCCTTAAGATATGTAATTGTACCATCTTTAGAAGTTTCTTTAACCTCCGGGTAAACAGCCTCAACTCTTGTTCTGAACTCATCGTTCCATGAATAGATATTGATAACCTTTCCCTCTGCTGCATTAGAAGCGCCTGCTCCGCCTTCTGTTCCGTTTCCTGCTGTTGTTCCACATCCTGCAAGGAGTGTTGCCCCCATAGACAGTAACAGCATTGTGCTAATCACTTTCTGTTTCATTTTTCATTTCCTCCCTAGAAACTGTTTTGATATCATCTTATGAATTAATTTGATATCTTATTTACAGTTGTAATATTACTCCTTAACCGTTTTCGTTTATATTAAATCAATTGTAAAAATATCAGATTCATGTCATAATAATAGAAAGATGACATAAATCTAATATTTTGTTGCAAAGGAGAACCTTTATGGCACTTTCAAAAGAATGGTATGACGCAGAATTTGTTGACAGCGAGAGCGAATCACTGCATCGTGCTCCAAGTATTGAATATAGTTTTTATAACGCAGTCAAAACCGGGGATATGGAATATGTAATAAAAAACTGCAAAGAAGATGCATTTATACACCTTGAAGGAACAGGTGTATTGTCCAGAAATACTTTACAGAATATCAAATATCACTTTGTTGTCACAACCGCCATGATCACAAGATACTGTATTGATGGAGGACTCGAGCCTGAGCAGGCATACCGTCTGAGTGACTTCTATATACTTAAGATGGACAGCTGCTCCACCGTACGCCAGGTTGCTGACCTGCATCACGAGATGGCAAAGGATTTCACAGGTAAGATGGTGCTGCAGAAGAAATCGTCTATCCTCTCAAAGCCTGTTACCCAGTGTGTTGACTATATATACAGCAACATAAAAGAGCGTATCACAATAGCTGATCTGGCTGCATACACAGGGCTTTCCGAGAGCTATCTTTCAAGGGTATTCAAGCAGAATCTCGGTGTTTCGATAAGTGATTATATAAGGGAAAAGAAAATAGAAAAAGCGACTCACCTGCTCAAATACTCAGATAAGCCGATTATAGATATAGCCAACTACCTGTCATTTTCATCACAGAGCCACTTTATCCAGATATTCGAGAGTTTTACGGGGCTTACACCAAAGAAATATCGCGACAGGTACTACAAATCCATGTGGTAGCCTGATGCCAAAAGCCTTGTTTATAGAGCGCATTGGCATACATTACAGCCATATGTGAGAATACAGCACCATTTTCTTTTTCACCATATGCAAATCCAAACATTCTTCCAAGATCAAACTTTTCTTCCTTAAAATCAGTGTTTAGTCTGTAGCCACCGGCTTTTTGATCAAACAGATATTTGTCTGCACTATTACAGATTGCCTTGATCTGTTCTTTTTTTGCGGTTCCACTCATGATGGCAAATACCTGTCCTGTAAGCATCATGCGTACATCTCCACTCTCACATCGTTCCACCGGTCTGCCGTTATTGTCATAATATCCGTTGAACCAGCCTCCATCCGTGCCATCTGATATCCATTCGTTTTCGCGGATGTTTTTCATCATCCACTCAGCCTTATGCTCCAGGTTTTCGCAAATCGCAGCTATTGAGACAAGAGCAGTGCCTCCGCTTGTGCAGTTCTCACATGCCTTTGCATAGCTCATGAGAAGCTCCTGCTTTTTGTCAGGGCAGTTGTAAAGTATTTCGTCATCAGCAAGCAGCAGCTTAAGCTCCTCTAACACCTCAATCCTGTTTATTCCACTTATTTTTTCCACATTTCTTAAACACTTTGCTATATCAAGCAGATTTCCGGCATATGCACATGTAAATGCAACACTTTCGCCTTTGTCCCATGCCATATCGAGCGCATCGTTCCAGTCTGCACCGTGCAGCTTCATCTCGTTGTGCTCCCCCACATCATAGAAAGCGCACAGATTTTGGATCAGAATATGCTCTAAAACCGTTCCAAAATATATCTGACCGCCTGCCGTCCTTTGTTTGTTACCATATGTAGTATTCCATGCTTCATCATGGCTTGTGCCTCTCATGGACTGGTAATCCTTAAAGTACGTCGTATGCTCAAACAGTACATCTGTATCACCGGTCTGGTCAATATAAAGCTTTGTGGTTACAAATGGCCAGAATGCGTGATCCATCCATACACGTGTGATGTTATTTCTGTCAGCGATAAACTCGCCAGGCTCGTTTCCTATAATAGTCGCATTGGTTCCATCAATTCTCACACCGCCATAATTGTTTATAATCATCCTGCGGACATCCGAAGGCTCCATAAGTAAAAGTGCAAGACAGTCCTGCCATAGATCTCTCCAGCCTCTTCCACCTTTTCCATAATCATGATGTGGAAGGAATGAACAGCCGTATATTCTTCGTAAGATAGGTTGAAAACATATCCATTTAAGATAATTGTCCTCCTTGGCATTTCCTGTCTCAAAATCAATATTTACCTTGTCTATCCAGTGTTTCTTGACGGTGTTTAGTTCTTCTTTTACTTCAAGTACACTGCGGTACCGTCCGGTAATGGCATTTATGTCATTTTCTTTTTCCGTAAGACCTGCAAGCATGATATAGCTTACCGTCTCCAGCGGTTTTATAATACGGTTTGCAAATTTTATTGCTCCGACTGCTTCTTTTCCCTGAAATTTTTCTCCGGCCTTTGCACCTGCTTTTTCAGTTCTGACTGCCTCAGGAATAAGGAAAGAGCCTCCCTCTCCTATAAACTGCTCAACGGTAGGATAGAAACTCTCAGGACTTTCTCCGTTTCCGGATGATCCATATACGAAGTAGCTTATATCATTTTTCCGGTGTCCACGCTCATCAAATGAGAGGACAGGTGTAACCTCAATGCCGTATTGTGTGGTTTCTATTCTGTGCAAAAGTGATGTCACATGTCTGTGATCCCTGATATTGTCAGCACTTCTGCCATAGATTGGGATTGCCCCGATTGGGACTATCTCCATAGCCTCATCTGTCTTGTTAGTGATTTCCACAATCATGACTTCCATGCTTCCATCAAGTGTGACAAATGATGTCGTGTCGGCCTCTAACCCATATATCTTTGAAGCACGGTGCAGCTTCTGCCACATTAAACCTGCCTCAAGCTCACTTTCATCCTGATTGCCTGTAAATCTGTCGGCCTCCTGCTGTGCAGATGATCCGCATACTGACCAGAAACCCTTCCCCACAATCCGACACCAGAAATTTCTGGTGCCTTTATTATTGTGGAGATTTTCTATACTAACAGGTTCCAGAAGAAAGGTATTCTGGCTTGTTTTACTGTCTCCGCCGAGAGTTGGTGTAATGCTTGATTTAAGCCCTTTTTCCCCTGCAAGCGGCAGATACAGTCCACTGTAGTTTTCGGGATTTTTGATCCTGAAGGTTCCGTATTTGTCTATAAAATCTATATCTTTCATATTTTCAATCAATCCTCTATACAATTACAAATCAAATTTTCACACACCATATACAATCCTATAGCAGTCATTATCCCACCTACGGAAAATTTACATGGTAAGCTCAATCTCTGTCTGCTCGCTAAGAAGCTCTTTTGGGATATAGTCTCCCTCAACCGCCTGTCCGTTTACAAGAAGGCTCTTGCATCCGCTCTCAACATGATCAGGATTTTTTACAACTATATGAAGATGGCATCCCCTGAAATCCTTCTCTATCTCAAATCCATCCCAGGCTTTTGGAATAGACGGAGCAATATGAAGTCCATAGAAATCAGGACGCATACCAAGTATTCCCTCTACACATCCAACCATGACTGTTGAAGCAGTTCCTGTGAGCCAGTGTACATGTGAACGTCCAAAGTTTGGACTTGCTTTTCCTTCAGTAAACTGTCCATAGCAGTACGGCTCAAGTCTTCTTATCTCCGCTCTGTCATTCTGTGCGGCAGGAGCATTTTCAATAAAATACTTAAAAGCTCTGTCTCCATGTCCTTTAAGTGCCTCAGCAAGAATTATCCAGCCCTGTGACTGTGAGAATATTCCTGCATTCTCTTTAGTTCCCGCATTGTATATCACTGCGAGTGCTCCGTCGAATGCGTGAGCATGATATGGAGGATCCATAAGAATGGCGCCATACTCGGTATTGAGTCTTTCATATACCATTTCAAGAGCCTTATCAGCTGCTCATCACTTGCAAATCCACTTATAACAGCCCAGCTCTGTGGGTTGAGCCACATATTTGCCTCAGGATCATCACGCTTTCCGATAACCTGTCCATCCCCTGTAAATCCACGGATAAATCTGTCCTCGTTCCAGCAAAGCTCCTGAATGATCTTTCCGAGTTTTTCCTGGCTCTCATCAAGATATGCGAGATATTCATCATCTTTCTTATAGGCTGCAAACTCTTTTAATATAGTCATTGCATAGTAGAACTGAAGTGCTACGAAGGTTGACTCTCCATCTGCACCAAGCCTCAGGCAGTCATTCCAGTCTGCGTAAAGTCCTGCAGGCATTCCATGTTTTCCGAGGTGGTTCATCGAAAAATCAATTGCTCTCTTTAAATGCTCGTAAACCGTTCCCTCATCCTTGTTGGCGAATGGAATGACTTCATCTATAAATGCTACATTTCCTGTCTCTGATACATATTTGTATACAGTTGGGAAAAGCCATAATGCATCATCAGCTCTGTAAGCCGGATGTCCTGTCTCCTGTACATAGGAAGCGTCGTCAGGAGTATCCTCATGTCCCGGATTGTGTGTAAACTTGACAAGTGGAAGTCCTCCACCGTTATCAACCTGTGCTGAGAGCATGAATCTGATCTTTTCAACAGCCATCTCAGGTGCAAGGTGTATAACACCCTGAATATCCTGGACTGTATCACGGTATCCGTATCCGTTTCTGAGTCCACAGTATGTAAATGATGCAGCCCTTGACCAGATAAATGTCATGAAACAGTTATATGCGTTCCATGTATTGATCATTGTGTTGAACTCATCACTTGGTGTATTAACCTGGAAATGTGATAGCTTTCCATGCCAGTATGCGATAAGCTCCTCAAGTTCTTTGTCGCAGACAGCTTTTGTATCCGTGTAAGAAGCAACAATCTTTCCTGCAGTCTCATTATCTATCATTCCAACTAAGAATGCTATTGTCTTTGTCTCGCCCGGTGCCAGCTCCAATACTGTTGTGATTGCTCCACAGCTATTCTCGTTGTAGTTGCCGTGGTTGTTAAGCTTTCCGCTCTCTACTCCGACAGGATTGCCATATCTGTGATATTCTCCGAGAAATTCTCCCCTGTCACCGCACCAGCTGTCAACAGGTGCTCCTGCAAGTCCGATAAATCTGTTTACCACATCCTTGTTGTCAATTTCCTTGCCATCCTCGATGCGGTCAAGATTGGCATGGATCATCTGACGCACTCTGTTCTCCACAAATACTGTCTTTGTAATATACTGTGAATACTGCAGATTCACCTGATCCTGCTCATAGTTGCTGTTGTTTGTAAACTCAGCGTAGCCTGTAATATTAAGGCTTCTTGCCTTATCAGAATTATTCGTCACGCTCAAATTCCACACTTCGTATGTCTTGTTCAGCGGAACGTAGTATCTTACTTCTGAATGAATACCGCTGTAATCAGCCATCATCTTTGTGTATGCTGTTCCATGATGACACTCACTCTTGTATTCATTCAAATCCTTTCCTACAGGCTGCCACGAAGCTGACCAGTAATCCTTGCTGTCGTTGTCTCTGATATAAATATATCTGCCAGGCTCATCGAACTGATTAAACACATATCTCAAAAGCCTTCCGTTTGCACCTGACTTTGCAAAGCTGTATCCACCTGCATTATTGGAAACAATTGCTCCATACTCCGGCGATCCAAGATAGTTTACCCATGGTGCCGGTGTGTCAGGTCTTGTAATAACATATTCTTTTTTGATTCATCAAAATATCCGTATTTCATATTACTTACTCCATTCTCTACTTATTATGTGATCTACGGTTACAACTGCCTCCAACGTATATTCAGCAGTGATCCATTTTCGTAATATAATATACATTTTTGCAGCAATGTATTATACAAAATTATTTCTTAAAATATCAAATTCATGACATAACTAAACTTTTCTCACAATATAAGTGTAACTTCCTTTACCGGGACGTTTAACATCTTCATCGTAGCTATCCTTCTGGTATACACGGACATAATCGATCACATATGGATTATTCTCAAAGCTTGTCTCATCGTTTGGATTTCCAACCCAGCTTCCACCAACAGCAAGATTTAAGATAATGTAAAATGGCTGGTCAAATGGTGCCGGATATGCAAGTGTTCCCTGTCCTACTGTTGTTGAGTGCCATTCGCTCTCCTCGTGGTATTTAACTCCATCCACATACCATGTGATTTTCCCCGGCTCCCAGTCACAGGTAAATATGTGGAAATCATCAGAGAAATCGGCTCCATCCGTTATAGTATATGTACCCTGTGACTGTGAATGAGGATTTCCGTAATGGAGGGTTCCGTAAGCCTTGTTTGTCTCCTGACCCATTACTTCCATGCAGTCAATCTCGCCACATCTTGGCCACTGACCATATACATTCTCATCATTTGCCATAAGCCAGAATGCAGGAAGGTATCCCTGTCCCTTTGGAACCTTTGCACGGCATTCAAATCGTCCATATGTGAAGGTCTGCTTATTCTGTGTTGAAACTCTTCCTGATGTATAGGAAGCTGCTTCTTTTGTTGAGCCGGTATCACCATTAAACTCATCGCTCCACACCTTTTTGTAGCCATCATAGCTTAGTTTGCCTGTCTGCTGCGCCGCATCCAACGCTCCCTCTGCAAACGTCTGTGACGGCATGGCTGATAATACTCTTTTTTTCATAAAGTACCCCTTTCATTTATAGTTATTTGCTATCTCACATCATGTTACTGTCCACACCTTTCAGTGTAACACGTAACCACAGCATTACTATAACGATTAAGTACCCTTAAAATATACAAAAAAAAGCACAAAAACATCCAATTCATGACATTTTAATTTTCCTGTAATTTCCGCAATTCCCTCGGTGTCATGCCAAACTGCGCCTTAAACATCCGGCTGAACACCTTATAATTCGTAAATCCATTGTGCTCCAGTATGTCTGTGATGGAATCCTCAGTTGCCAGAAGCTCCTCATGTATGTGATTGATTCTTACCTGATTGACATACTCAAGAAATGTAACTCCCATGCATTTTTTGAACATACGGCAGAAATAATCCTGATTGAGTGAGGCTATGTCTGCCGCCTCCTTTAATGCTATTGGCTCCTGATAGTTTTTCGCTACATATCTGAGGACATCCTTAAGGCGCGCTATCTGTCTGGATTCTTTTCCCGCATTCATCTCTTTGTACGAATAATTTGTAAACAAAATATATAAGAATTCGTTCACTTTTGCCATAAGCCGAAGCTCATAGCCCTTGCCCTTTTTCCGGTATATATGTGCTATCGACTTAAGAAGAGACTTCATCTGCTCATATTTTCTGCTGCCATGCTCGGTCTCATAGCACTCTCTAAACCTTATATGTCCGTAATCGTCTATGTAGCTATCCAGATATGCATACGGTATCTGCACCAGAAGCACCCTGACTCTTTCATAGCTTTGCGTGCCATGTATCTTATTTGAGTTTATGACAAAAAATTCATTTTCTTTCAATGTATATTCATTTTCACCGCAGACAACCTGCAGTGAGCCGGAAACTACATAGATTATCTCTATATGGTCATGCCAGTGCCTCGGTGAAAACTGCCTGTAGTCCTCGTATCTGTCGCAGTAGATTGGAAGATGTGGTATTGATCTGACGTTTTCGTGTGTGTATTGCTGCATGATTTTCTCCCTGACTTACTAAATCAAACTTCGTATTTAATGCTATGATACCTTTTGACCCTTTAATCATGCTATATTAGCCTGAGCATATCCAATTGTTCCGAAAAAAAAATATTCATAGTTTGAAATTCTACCTTCAAAATATACTCCTCTCACGCAAAAAGTCAATATCGACCTAAAATAATGTCAGTATCACAATTGTATATATCGCTTTTATAATTTACAATCATCTTGTACGAAAAGAACAAGCTCCCGACATATTAATGTATGGGAAGCTCTTTAAATAATAAAAATATAAGAAAGGTAATCTGCTATGAACAAATGGTCACGATTCAAATTCACTCCTAATCTTCCACTTGGGGCAAATGGTGAAAGAGTTACAGGAAGCAAGGCTCACATAGAGCTTTCAAAGGAAGCTGCCAAGGAAGGCATGGTACTTCTCAAAAACGAAAACAACGTACTCCCTCTTGCAGCGGGTTCTAAGGTAGCCCTGTTTGGAAAGGGTACTTTCGACTATGTAAAGGGCGGTGGCGGAAGCGGTGATGTAACCGTTGCATATATCCGCAATCTCTACGAAGGACTTAAGCTTCAAAAAGAGAAAATAAGCATATTTGAGGAGCTGTGCGATTACTACCGCAACGACATTAAAAAGCAGTATGCAGCCGGTGCTGTACCCGGCATGACTATAGAGCCGGATGTACCGGCTGAGCTTTTAATCAAGGCACAGGCATATACCGACATTGCTATCATCTCAATCTGCCGCTACTCCGGAGAAGGCTGGGACAGAAAGAGTGTTATTGACCCTAACAACAAGGCTCTCTGGGACTACGAACGCGAGATGACCGAGAAGTCGGCAGAGCTTTTTAAGGATGGTGATTTCTGTCTCTCCGTAAAAGAAAAGGAGATGATTGACACTGTAAAAGCCAGTTTCAAAAATGTAATCGTGATTTTAAATGTCGGTGGAATGGTTGATACCTCTTGGTTTGCTTATGATGATCAGATTCAATCAGCACTGCTTGCCTTACAGGGTGGTATTGAAGGCGGGCTCGCTGCCGCTGAGCTTCTCGTAGGAGATGGCAATCCTTCCGGAAAAACTGTCGATACATTTGCCAAATCACTCGACGACTATCCGTCTACTTACAATTTCCACGAGTCAAGAGACTATGTGGACTATACCGATGATATATATGTCGGATACCGCTATTTCGAGACAATTCCGGGAGCTGCCGAGAAGGTTGTATACCCATTTGGCTATGGACTCTCATACACCACATTTGATGTGGAGACTGTTTCTTCCGGCGTTGTGAATTCCAACTGTACGTCTGAGGCCAATAAGCTCTACGCAAAAGTCCGTGTGACAAATACAGGTAAATTCTCCGGAAAAGAGGTTGTTCAGGTATACATTGCTAAACCACAAGGAAAGCTTGGCAAGCCTGCAAAGGAGCTCGCAGCCTTTGAAAAGACAAGAGAACTGCAGCCGGGTGAATCACAGCTTATGATCCTCACATGGGAAATAAACGATATGGCGTCATATGATGACCTTGGAAAGGTTAAAAAATCTGCATATGTACTTGAAGCCGGTTCATATGATATATACGTTGGAACGAGCGTCCGTGACGTGACAAAAGCTGATTACTCATATATATTAAATCATGATGTAATTACCGAGCAGCTTTCAGCAAAGCTGGTTCCTACAAGTCTGCCAAAGAGAATGCTCGCTGACGGAAGCTATGAAGCTCTGCCTCAAAGTGAGCCTGTTGACACCGACTACTCAGCTATTGGCAACATTGACCCTTCCCTGACAGAGGGTGTTGCTCCCGGTCAGAGAGCCATCCCATACTTCCGCTTTGCCGATGGCATGGCTAAAAACGGCAGTCACGACATCATGGATGTTGTGGAAGGACGTATCACGCTTGATGAATTTGTATCAGAGCTTTCCATCGATGATCTCATTCATCTGCTCGGCGGACAGCCAAATACAGGTGTTGCAAATACCTTCGGTATCGGAAATATGCCTGAATACGGTATTCCTTCTGTCATGACAGCAGATGGTCCTGCAGGAGTGCGCATAGCACCTGAGGTCGGTATATGCACCACTGCGTTTCCATGCTCCACACTGCTCGCATGCACATGGAACCCTGATGTTTTAGAGGCTGTAGGACGCGCCGGCGGTGAAGAATTAAAGGAAAACAATCTTGCACTGTGGCTCACCCCTGCCATCTGTATTCACAGAAGTCCTCTCTGCGGACGTAACTTCGAGTACTACTCAGAGGATCCATTCGTCACAGGAAAGCTCGCAGGTGCCATGGTACGCGGAATCCAGTCAAACAATGTCGGTGCCACAGTCAAGCACTTTGCCTTGAACAACAAGGAAACCAACCGCAAAAACAGCGATTCACGAGTTTCAGAAAGAGCTGCCAGAGAAATCTATCTGAAGGCATTTGAGATGATTGTAAAGAATGATAATCCATGGGCTATTATGTCCTCTTACAATATGATAAACGGCTACAGAGCCTCTGAAAGCGAGGATCTTTTGACAGGAATACTGCGTGATGAATGGGGCTATGAAGGAATGGTCACAAGCGACTGGTGGACCTGTGGCGAGCATTACAAGGAGACAAAAGCCGGAAATGACCTTAAGATGGGAAATGGATATCCTGATCGTGTAAAGAAGGCTTATGATAAGGGTGCCATCTCTCGTAGTGAGATGGAGACCTCTGTAAAGCGTATATTAGGATTAATATTAAAGCTTGATTAAATTTTACTC